>Ga0308157_10000300_pt1 | contig 180499 bp, 160 predicted proteins | sample PhyBR1_FD_201035 | JGI IMG/M metagenome (GOLD analysis project Ga0308157, IMG submission 201035) | Phyllosphere microbial communities from UC Gill Tract Community Farm, Albany, California, United States - DLSLB.R1 | ecosystem: Host-associated > Plants > Phyllosphere > Unclassified | place... | reverse complement strand
TTTGTGAGATATCTGATAATTTTGCTCCTTCTATTTTAGCAATAGGCTGGGACTGATTGTAACCCCAAATAACTGTTGTTGAAATACCATCTTTTGTGGTGTATTGCTGAAGGTTACCTTTGGAATCGTATTTGTCGTAAGTGACTTCAGTAGAAGCAGATGTAGGAGTTTGAAGATCATAAGATAATACTGAAGTAGGTAATACCAATCCTGATGTTTTTGTATCAGCTTCAGCTTGGTTTAAAGGATAAAAAGTCTCTGATTTCGACAATGTTTTTGCTGAAGTTCCGATAGTCTGTTTCGTTTCTGTTTCTAGTGGAATACTAACCATATTTTTACTAATCATCAGCTGATTTCCTTTTTCATGAGCATAGCTATAATTGGTTTTTATTCTCTCTCCACTTGGTAAAATGCTTTCTGTACTTCTTACATTAATAGGTTTGTTAATATCTGTGTTGTAATATTCATACTTTATTTGGGAAGTAATTTTTTTACCATTGAAATATTCTGTAGTTTCAGAAATATCATTCTCTACTTTTGCAGATTCAATAAAATACATAATATGCTCAACAAAATAAGTATCGATAGGTGTTCCCAAGACTTGTGCAATTGCTTTTGTAATATCAAAATCTGTTGAAAAAGCTATTTTTTCAGAATCATTTGTTGTAAATTCAGATAAACTATTTTTTAAAGTATTCAGTTTGTATGTATTATTTACAATTCTTAAAGTATCATTATTTTGATTCAGATAAATTTCTCTTTTCAAATTCCCGTTTTTCCATTTATTATAAACATAATTTGAAGTCGTGTAATTTTCAAATTCTCTAATAATTTTACCCTTACCTGTTTTTTCTGTTACAGAAGGATACGTCACAATATCAGAACTTCCATAACTGTTGTTTGCTTGACTGGAATTATGAATACGGTAATATTTTTCAAAAGTAGCTCCAATCTGCACTTGTCCTCCACCTCCTGAATTTCCATCACCCCCATCTCCTGTAAACTGTCGTACATATCTTTTAATAACTGTAGAAAAGTTATAAGACTGGTTTAAATTAAAATCAGGAACAAATGCTCCATTCTGGTATTTTCCATATTCATATTCATAAACATTTGAAACATTATTTTCGTCCACATCTTCCATCTTTCGGATACGAAGTCCTCCAAACTTTTTGGTTTTCTCTGTATAAGTTGGATATTTATACCTGATGCTTCCATAGATGTTACACCTGCATTTTCCTATTTTAAAAATTGACAACTCTAATGGAGATCCCATTGAGATGTTCCAATCTACTGTTTGTGGGCGCCAATGAGAAAAATATTTTTGGCCCTGTTTGGCTGTTCCTGTGCAGCTGGTCACATCTCCTGGCTCTATGATTTGGACATTTCCGGGATTATCTGCATTATCACATGTCTGACTAAAGTTTAATTCAAGCTTTTCAGGTGTTGCATTGATCCCTAAGTTTGATATTTGCTGCATATGGGCTGAAGTAATTGGAAATGATGTGGTCTGAGAGAAATCATCTTCAGATTCATCTGTTTCAAGATGGCCTATTTCTAAATACCCCCAGGCATCACCTGAAGACTCTTTTTCCGTGTTATAGGGAAGTTCATAATAAAAATTTTTCTTTGCCCCAGTAGGATATTTGATTGATTTTAAACTTCCTAAAATTGCATAAGTCTCATTGGGCTCCCGGTCTCTTTTCTGAACCGAATTTAATACCTCAGACGGAATCCCATATTCTGCAGGAATATTATTGGGTATATTAGGAACTTCATTATTATATGTAGTATTTATATATCCCCAATAATCATCATTACTGCTACTTCTTTTAGGCAGATTAAACTGCTCATTATAGTCAAATGTGTATTCATTATTTTGGAGATTATCATGTACATTATTAAGTTTTAGTCTGTAATCTTCATAAGTCTTGTTAGCATTACTGCTTTCAAAATAACTATAATTTAAACTTATATCTTTTATTCTGACACCCGCTTTATTAGTGACAATGATTCTTCGTAAAGCAATCCCCATATTGTTGTTGCTTAAATCTTTCCTGTAAGCTAAACCATCTGAAAATGCAGAATTGACATCATTAGAATATAAAAAAGTAACTTCACCATTATCAAACTGGATTTTACTGATCAATGATTCTGAAAAACTCGTACTAGATTCTGTCTTTTCATATTTAGGAAGAGGAGTTAGCTGTTCATAATCACCATTTAAATCAGGAGTTATTTTAAAATTAGCAATCTGGTTGATATTTCTTTCAGTGTACGAGTTCCCTTTATTATAAGAAAACCGAACAACATGATTATTAATCTTTAAACTATCCAAACCATATAAAGATTTATGAAAAGAGTAACCACCAATATACATGGACTCTACACCATTTTTGGGGGATACCCAATATTCAGTACCTCTGGTATCCTTTACATAGAACTTATCACCGTTTCTGGTAATTCTGACATCATCATTGGGAATCAGAAAGGTCTGATTATTATCTTTTAAAATAAAAGATCCTGATGCAGTAGGTAAATTATAATCAAAAATATCTTTTTTCGTATCATAAGTATTGCTATACAAATTAGATAGATTAGCCCGAATTTGATTATTTACTGACTGCTCGTCGAAATATCCGTTATAAGTACCGTAATCCACTATATTTTTAGAAAAAAATTGAGATAACAGATCATCCATTCCTATCATATTCTGAGATATACTTCCCGGGATATTTAATGCCCACCCTAAACCTACGATACTGGATACCTCATTGAGTTTAATACCTCCTGTATTATATGACAGGGAAATAGGAATATTGATTCCATCTACACTAATGCTGTAAATAGGAATATTAATGTTGGCCTTACCTCTAAAATAATCAACTGGTATTTTTTCCATTTTTGAAAGGCTGTACAATTCTGCACTTGTGGGAAAAGGAACCAATTGTTTAGGCTGTATTTCAGAGTTTACTTGTCCATTATAAAGCGTACTGATTATTAAAAATAAGAATAGTATTTTTTTCATTTGTGTTATTTCTTTATCAATTTCGCACTAGCTGTTTTGTTCATATCTGTTTTTATCGTCACCAGATAAGCCCCCTGAATCAAATTCTGTGTATTAATCTTCGTCACCTTATTCTTAGTTTTCAAAGCCAGAAGCTGTCTTCCACCCATATCATACAGCACGATATCAGCCTCTTTAAAATCAAAGCCAATTTCCACATAGGCATAATCTGAAACCGGGTTTGGATAGATTTTAATGTCTTGTTTCTCGATCAACTGATCAAGTTGTTTATCTCCAAGCTTCACAACCTTCCAGTTCTCTTTTCCTAATTCTTCTGCACTGGTTCCTGCTAGAATAATAGAACCATCTCTGTTTAGCTTAATATCGGAAAGTCTTTCTTCTCTTTTTCTAGATTCTCCCTTCACATGCTTTCTCCACTGCTCATTGCCGTCCTGATTTAAATAGAGCATCCAGAAGGTTTCATCATCACTTTCTATTCTTCCTTCTGCCTGAGTGTAGCCACCCAAAAGAATTCCTTTGGTCACGTCTTGGTTCTTGGCTCCCCGATCCTGGCTCTGAATAACACTTGTTCCCATCAAAATATCCCGGTTTCCAAAATTGTAGGATTTCTGCCAGATCTCTTCCCCTCTTTCATTCAATGAAATCAGCCACAGATCTGTTCCTTCTTCAATGCCTGCTGTTTTATTTCCTGATCTCTCGGACCTGGATTCGCCACCAATCAAATAGCCTGCTGATGTCAATGACAGTGTTCTTATGTGATCATCTCCTTTTCCACCAAAATTCTTTTCCCAGTCTACTTTTCCGTCTTTACCCAGTTTGATCACCCAATAATCTCCTTCGCCATAGTTTTCAGTTTTCTTTGATCCGCCTGTGGTGCTTCTGGAATATATTCCCAGCAAAGCACCGCCGTCTTTGGTAGGAATCATTTTCTCTACTTCATCCAAACCTTTGCCTCCTACAATGGATTGAGAGACTTCTTTCCCGCTCTTATCAAGCTTTACAATCAGAATATCTTTAGAGCCATACCCTTTAGCTGAATTCTGGATGTTTCCAGCTACAAAAAATCCAAAATCAGTTGTTTGAATAACATATCTTGCTTCTTCATCGGAAGAGGTTCCGAGTGTTTTCTGCCATAATTCATCCCCGAATTCATTAAGTCGAATCAACCAAATGTCCGATCCGCCTTTGGAATCTTCTTTTTTATCTAAACCTTTTCCGGAATAGGAAGTTCCGGCAAGAAGAAATCCTCCTTCCTGGGTGGCTACTGAAGCCGACAGATAATCATGGTTCTGTCCTGAGAAATATTTTTCCCAGACTTCTTCTCCTTGTTGGTTGAGTTTTACCACATGGAAGTCATAACCATTATTCTGTTTATTCCCTTCCTGAATCTTAGCAGGCTGGATTGAGCTTCCGGTAATTAAATATTGCTGATCGATGGTTGTCGTAATCTGGCTTAGAAAATCCTGTGTAGAGGATTTGATATCTTTCTGCCATAAAACTTCCTGGGCAGACAGCCCAAAGACTGTGCATAAGATCAATGCACTAGAGTAGAATTTCTTCATCTGTTTGTGTATTTGAGTTAATTTTAGTTTTATAATCGCTTGCGAATTTAACATTTTTTAACACACAAACAAATCTCTTTAATGAGATTTAATATAAATTTTATAACTGGTCTGTGTCTCTAATGTTAACGTTATTAAACAAAGGTATTTTAAGGCAGCGACAAAACTCGTCGCATAAAAAAAAGAGCCGACCCCCGAAAGGATCAGCCCAAAACATTAACTGTTTTTATTGATAGAATTATGATTTCTTATTTCCAGCCACCGCCTAAGCTTTTATAAATATCTACAACCGTACTCAGCTGTTTCTGTTTGGCTTCAATCAGCTCCATTTTAGCATCCAGAGCGTCTCTTTGATTCAAAAGAACCTCAAGATAATCAGCTCTGGAATTTCTGAATAATTGATTGGCAATATCGATCGACTGGTCCAGGGCTTTTGTTTCCTGGGATTTCATTTGATAATATTGATCGATATTCTTGACCTTTGACATTAAATTCGCTACATCCAGATAAGCACGAAGGATGGTCTTGTCATACTCATACAGCGATTGGATCTGTCTTGCATCAGCAGTCTGGAAGTTCGCTTTGATCGCACTTTTGTTAATAAGCGGACCTGCCAGTTCACCTGCTAAACTGGAAGCTATCGATTCCGGCAATTTAACCAGATAAGAAGGTTTAAAGGCTTCCAATCCTAACGTTGCAGAAATTTCCAGTGATGGATAAAACTCTTTTCTCGCAGCTTGTACATCCAGTTTTGATGCTTTTAATTCCAATTCTGCCTGTTTGATATCCGGACGGTTAGCCAATAACTGGGAAGGTATTCCGGTGTAAACAGTCTGTGGCATTGTAGACATGAAGCTTTCCTTAGTTCTCACGATAGGCTGCGGATATCTTCCCAAGAGTGCATTAATCTGATTTTCCTTTTCTGTAATATCCTGACGGATTGTATATTCTGCAGCTTTGGATTTTGCCAGTTCAGCTTCAAATTTCTTCACAGCCAGTTCTGTTGCAGCGGCAGCTTCTTTCTGAATTTTAGAAATTTCGAGAGCTCTTTCCTGTAGCTTTATATACTGTTGAATAATGTCTAACTGATTATCCAGCGCCAATAATTCATAATAATTATCAGCTACTTCTTCAATAAGATTGGACAGGACAAAGTTTTTCCCTTCAACAGTAGAAAGATAGTGTGCAACAGCAGCTTCCTTTTCAGTTCTGAGTTTTTTCCAGATATCGATCTCCCAGTTTGCCATCAGTCCACCTTCAAAATTACCAAGCGGGTCCGGCATTTCTCTTCCGGGTTCTATTTCCGTGGTAGCATCACCTGCTCCTTCGCTGGTATAACGGCCTGCTTTTTTAACACCCGCTCCTATTCCTGCCGAAACAGTTGGAGTTAGTCTTCCTTTTTTAGCTAAAACACCACTTTTTGCAATTTCAATTTCCTGAAGGGTGATCAGCAATTCCTGATTATTCTTTAAGGAAGTTTCAATTAAGCTTACCAGGTTCGGATCCGTAAAAAACTGTCTCCATGGAGTTGTTCCACTGTTGGCATTGGCATCCTGCTGCACTTCCTGACTGAAATTCTGAGGCAGGCTCTCTTTTACTTCATCTTTTATAACAGTGGCCATTGGAGCCCTACAGCCTGTGAGTATAATGGATAAAGCAATGACTGCTATATATTTATTATAAATCTTCATGTTTGTTATCGTGTTGATAAGGTTCAGTTTGTTCTGTTAAAGGATTCTCTTCTTCATATTTTGCAAGTTTCGATTTCTCTGCAATGGTTCCGAAAATATAATAGAGTCCCGGAATAATCATCAGCCCGAAAATAGTTCCTATCAGCATTCCTCCTGCCGCTGCTGTACCGATGGTCCTGTTACCAACAGCTCCCGGTCCGGTTGCCATGACTAACGGAATAAGACCGGCAACGAATGCAAATGAGGTCATCAGGATCGGACGGAAACGTATTGCCGCCCCTTCAATAGCTGCTTTCGCTACAGGAATCCCTTCTTCTGCTTTCTTCTGAACGGCAAATTCTACAATCAATACAGCATTTTTACCTAAAAGACCGATCAACATCACCATTGCGACCTGAGCATAGATGTTATTTTCCAATCCTAATAATTTTAAGCATAAGAATGCTCCGAAAATACCCGTAGGAAGTGATAAAATCACCGGCAACGGTAAAATAAAGCTCTCATACTGTGCTGCAAGAATCAGATAGACAAATCCCAGACAGACAAGGAAGATAAATACAGCTTCATTTCCTCTGCTTACTTCATCCTTGGAAATACCTGCCCAGTCGATACCGAAGCCTCTCGGAAGTGTCTTATCTGCAACCTCCTGAATCGCCTGAATCGCCTGCCCACTACTGTATCCGGGTGCCGGAGTTCCGCTCACCTCTGAAGAATTATACATATTATGTCTTGTGATCTCTGATAGTCCATATACTTTTTCCAGCTTCATAAAGTCTGAATACGGTACCATCTGTTCTTTATCATTTTTCACATAAAGTTTAAGAAGGTCTGTAGGTAATGCCCTATATTGCGGTCCGGCCTGTACAATTACTTTATAAGGCCTGTCAAAACGGATGAAACTGGTTTCATAGTTGGATCCAATCAATGTAGACAGGTTACCCATTGCATTGTCTATTGTTACTCCTTTCTGTTCTGCAAGATCATTGTCTACCTTCAGCATATACTGAGGGAAACTGGCAGAATAAAAGGTGAATGCCGACCCAAGTTCAGGACGTTTCTTTAATTCTTTTACAAAATCATTACTTACCTGCTCCATCTTGTGATAGTCTCCACTTCCTGCTTTATCGAGCAGACGGAGTTCAAAACCTCCTGCTGCACCATAGCCCGGAATGGATGGCGGCTGGAAGAATTCTATATTGGCGCCGGGAATATTCTTGGCTTTTTCTTCGAGTTTTTCAATAATCTCGGCAGCAGATTCTTTACGTTCTTCCCAGCTTTTAAGGTTGATCAGACAAGTTCCAGAGTTGGATCCCGTACCTTCTGTCAGGATTTCATACCCTGCCAGTGAAGAAACGGACTGAACACCATCAATATCTTCAGATTCTCTTAATAATTCTTTAGCAATCTGGTTGGTTCTTTCCAGAGTAGATCCGGGAGGAGTCTGGATAATGGCATAGATCATCCCCTGATCTTCCGCCGGAATAAATCCTGAAGGAAGTGAGTTGCTCAGGAAGAATGTACAGGCACAAAATGCCAGTAATAAAGGAAGAGTGATGGATTTTTTCGTCACTGTCTTATTCAGCATTTTCTCATATCTTCCTGCTCCTTTTGTGAATATATTGTTGAATTTATCCAGGAAAATGGTAACCGGAGTTTTCTTTTTCGCTTTTCCGTGGTTGTTTCTTAAGATCAATGCACATAAAGCCGGAGTCAATGTCAATGCCACAACTCCTGAAAGGATAATTGCAGAAGCCATTGTAATAGAGAACTGACGGTAAAATACCCCAACCGGTCCTGACATAAATGCAATCGGGATGAATACGGAAGCCATTACCAAAGTAATCGCGATAATCGCACCACTGATCTCGTGCATCGCTTCTTCCGTAGCTTTTAACGGAGAAAGTCCTTTTTCTTCCATTTTGGCGTGGACAGCTTCAATTACCACAATGGCATCATCAACGACAACCCCGATGGCCATTACCAAAGCAAAGAGTGAAATCATGTTTAACGTAATTCCAAATGCGGACATGACTGCAAATGTTCCAACCAGTGAAACCGGAACAGCCAAGGCAGGAATCAAGGTGGAACGCCAGTCTCCAAGGAAAAGGAATACCACAATTGCCACCAGAATAAAGGCTTCAAACAGGGTATGAATTACTTTTTCCATAGAAGCATCCAGGAATCTGGAAACGTCATAACTGATGTCATAATGCATTCCTTTCGGGAAGTTATTTTTCTCAAGATCTTTCATCAATGTTTTAACATTTTTGATAACGTCACTTGCATTGGAACCGTAGGATTGTTTTACAGTAATTGCCGCAGACGGCTTTCCGTTCAATGTAGAATAGATGTCATACATTGAGGAACCGAATTCTATATCGGCAACGTCTTTTAATCTTACAAATTCCCCGCCCGGCTTGGCTTTTAAGATGATATTTCCATAATCTTTTTCAGTATTGAAACGTCCGGAGTATTTCAGGATATATTCAAATGACTGGGAACGTTTTCCTGAGCTTTCCCCTGTTTTACCCGGAGAAGCTTCTAAACTCTGCTGGTTAAGGGATTCCATTACTTCGTCTGCGGAGATATTGTAAGCGGTAAGCCTGTCTGGTTTCAGCCAGATACGCATGGCATACTCACGGGTTCCCAGGATGTCTGCGAAGCCTACTCCACTTACCCTTCTCAGCTCGGACATCACATTGATATCAGCATAGTTGAAAAGGAATTTCTGGTCGGCTTTAGGATCGTCACTGTACAGGTTAATGTACATCAACATGTTAGGCTCTTCGCGGGTAATTTTCACCCCTTCACGTACTACTAAAGGAGGTAATTTATTAACAACGGAAGATACACGGTTCTGAACATTAACTGCCGCTACATTGGGATCTGTCCCAAGATCAAATACAATCTGAATGGAAGCTTCCCCATCATTACCGGCATCAGAAGTCATATATTTCATGCCAGGAACACCATTTAAACCTCTTTCGAGGGGAATAACCACTGATTTGATCAATAGTTCGTTGTTGGCTCCCGGATATTCTGCGGTGATATTTACTTTAGGTGGTGAAATGGAGGGAAACTGGGTCACCGGCAGCTTTACCAGCGACAGAACTCCCATAAATACGATGATCAAAGAGATCACGATAGACAGAACGGGTCTGCGGATGAATTTCTTAAACATACTGCTTCGTTTTACGAGTAGACTACTCTGCTTTTAGTTTCAATGACTGAAGAACTTTCTTAGGATCCTGGAATTTGGTCTGAATTTTCTGGTCATCTTTTACCTTCTGTACCCCTTCCAAAAGGATCTTATCTCCTTCTGCAAGCCCTGAACCTACTACATAAAGATCGGGCAGTTCGTAAGCTATTTTTATATTTCTGGATTTTGCAGTTCCGTTTTTATCGATGATGAATACATATTTCTGATCCTGAATTTCATAGGTAGCTTTCTGAGGAATGATGAGTGCATTGTGAACCGGAAGAGTCATCTGAACTTTTCCTGTTTCACCGTTTCTAAGCAGCTTATCAGGGTTTGGGAATTTTGCTCTGAAAGCAATATTTCCGGTCTCATTGTCAAATTCCCCTTCTATGGTTTGGATCTCTCCTTTTTGAGAAAGCATTTCTCCGTTGGCCATAATTAAAGATACTTCTTTGCTCCCCCTGTCGGCAGCATGAGTCTGGTAAGTTATATATTCAGGTTCTGAAACGTTAAAATAACTGTAGACGTTCGTATTGTCTGATAAAGAGGTCAGCAAATCTCCTTCGTCTACAAGGCTTCCCAGTTTTAAAGGTAGTCTGTTGATAACACCGGAAAACGGTGCTTTGATATCTGTAAATGATAAATGAATCTGAGCTAATTTCATTTCTGCATTGGCAGCATCCAATTTAGCTTTAGCCATTGCTCTTTCATTTTTAGAAACAATGTTATTACTGGCAAGGGTACTGGCATTTTTTAATTCTATGGAAGCCTGTTCCACTTCTGCTCTGGCTTTTAATAATTCGGCCTGATAAAGCTGGGGCATAATTCTAAATAGGGTCTGTCCTGCCTGTACATACTGACCCTCGTCCACATAAATTTTTTCAAGAAATCCTTTTTCCTGTGCACGAACTTCGATGTTTTTCACAGACCGAATCTGGGCTACATATTCTTTGTTGATCACCGTATCCATTTTTACTGGGCTGGTGACGGGGAAAACCGTAGCTTCTTCTTTTTCTTCTTTTTTCTTATTGCAGCTAACAGCCAAGAAAAGGACGCTTAGCGCAATGCCTGAGGCAACTCTTTTGATCATAATTCTAGAGTTTAATATAAATCGTTAATGTTTTGAATGGAAATAAACGGTAATAGGAATCCCGCGCCGTAATGATTACCGGCATTTGCAACGCAGTAGATCTCCCGCCCGAAATTGGGGCAGAAAACAGATCACGGAAAATGAAATTTTAAATTCTGATAGAACGGATCAGAATGAATGTTTTAACATTGGAATAAAGCGAAAGAAAACCATTAACACCTGGTTTCTTGCTTTTGAAGGAACGAAGCCCAAAAATATAGACAAGGCTGAATACACCTGCAAATACTGCAATAAACTGGATGGTATCGGACAACTGAAAGTCATCTTCAGTAAGTTCTAAGGTAGAATTCTCGATGTTGTCTGCCATCTGCTGTACCGAAATTTTTTCAAAAGTCTGGTTCAGGCGGTTGGCTTTTTTGGGTAGATTGTGAGAAACAAGACCTGAATAGTCAGTATTAAGTATTTTAACATGTAGCCTGCTTTCTACTACGAAAAGCAGAAAAAGGACTGTCAAAAAATATATAATTAGGTTTCTCATTTTGAAGTGGCAAATGTACACTTAGAAAAGCATACGGTCATAGCAGATTAACAAAATTTAACTCTTCTTTAAATAAGCTGAATAATTCATACAGAGCCATACAGTTGTTGGCTGACGATTTTTAATTAATTATACTAACCTGAGGCATGAATGTAATGTTAATTTTTAAACAGAGCGAACATCGAAAACTCGGGTAATTTTAATATTTATATGCAAAAAGCGGAAAGAAAAAAGAATCAGGCATTGCTTTTTACAGTAGTATCTGATGTTTCAGCAGGAAGGGTCTGAATGAACTCAATTTAAACAAACTAAAGAAGCGCTTCGGAAATTCACATCGGCATGATTTAAATCATTTTTAACTGTGTATCAGCGTCATATAATTTCAATACTTTTGCACCAAATTTAAAACAACAAATGTACCCATGGAAAAAACTGTATTTTCTTATTCTTAACACTGTCTGTTCAAAGCAGTAAACCCAATAAATCTTTATTGTATCCCATTGATTTTTATAATCTATAAAAATAATGCAATAAATCTGTAAAGATTTTAAAATAGAAACATCAGATTAATTTATGTAAAATTAACATATATTTATTAAAAATATTTGTAAATTTATATAGTATTAATATCAAAATTTCATGACACACTTCCAAATCACCTATTATTATGAAAAAATTAGTTACATCAGTTCTCATAGGGCTGGCAGTCCTTTCCTCAACAGCGTGTAAGCATCCGGGTAAAGAGTCTGAAACAATTACTGAAGCTGTTCCCGAAAACAAAGATGAGACCTCTAAGGATGTTTTTACTGACAGTTACGGGGAAAAAATTGAGGTTACCATCAACCATACAAAAAATACAGCCACCATCCATCTCGAAGGTAAAACTTATGACCTGAAAAAAAGCGATGCTCTTCCTGAATATACTGCAAGCAACGAAGAATACCAGTATTCTAATATTAAGGGAAACATTACTTTATTGAAAAAAAATGTAGATATGGTTCTGTTCCATGCCAAAAGTGACCCAAAGGGATCCGGTTCTGCAAAGATGGCTTCTTATTAATTTAGGTAAGCTTAACGATATGAATTAAACACCAAATAAAAACTATGAAAAACTTATATTATTTATCTGCGCTTTTTTTTCTTGTATTGCTTACGGCGTGTAAAACACCGGCTACAGCACAAAAGTCAACAGATATTACAGGAAAAACATGGAAACTGACGGAGCTGAACGGGCAGCCAATCCAGCTTAAAAATCCAAAAAACAATCCTTACTTCAAGCTCAATACGGAAGGGATGAGATATGAAGGTCATGCAGGATGCAACGGATTTGGAGGAACTTTTGAGATCAAACCTGAGATTATGAGAATTAAATTTAACCAGGGAATGTCTACTATGATGGCCTGCGAGGATCTTGAAACTGAACAGCTATTTACAAAAGCAGTGCTTGCTGCAGATAATTATTCTGTAAACGGTAATACACTGACATTAAACAAAGCAAGAATGGCTCCTTTGGCTAAATTTGTTCTTCAGCCCTAAGAGAATCTATATTTTACGATACAAAAGAGACGCTTTACGATTGGTAAAGCGTCTCTTTTTGTATGGATTTTTTAAGATTTCCTGTACATCATATAACAAGTCAGAAGGCTTAAATTAACCAAAACTGCAAATGCATTAGACAAAATAATAGGGAGCTCATCTTTCATAAAGCCATACCAGACCCATAAAGAAAGTCCGGAAATAAGCACCAGAAGCATGACGAGGGAAATATCTTCTACATTCTTTTCTTTGATTACTTTTATCAGTTGAGGAATCATGGATATTGAAGTCAGAACACCGGCTATTATACCTAATACATTTTCATTCATCGCTTAAATTTTCTTTTCTGAATATATGAATTTCTATTTTATCTTGATTATTTTGAATTACTTAAACCTTTGAACAGCCACTTCCTGATGCAGCGGAATATTTTCTTCAATAAAGTGATACAGATCGCGTGCGAAATAACAGCCATTTAAAATCCCTCTTGCCCCAAGCCCATTGAAGACATATAGGTTCTCAAAAGTTTCGTGTCTCCCAATGATTGGCCTTCTGTCTTTCACAGTCGGTCTGAAGCCAAAATTGACTTCTTCCACTTCAAAATCGGAAGGATAAATTTCAGAAAGTCCGTTGATAAGCTGCGTAACTGCAGTTTCATCGATGTGATGATGGAGTTGCTCTCTGTCATAGGTTCCGCCATAGAAATGAAGTCCGTTATCGGTTGGGAATAAGAAGTGTTTCTTTTTAATTGTAATATTCTCAGGAATTGTTTGGGAAAGTTTTACTTTAATATGATGCCCCTTATTGGGAACCACAGCAATCTCTGAAAAGAATGGATTTTCTTTTACACCCATTCCTTCGCAGAATACAATATTTTTAAACTGAAGATCTTTATAAGTACCTGAAGAAGCTTCTAATTTTTCATAATCAAATTTTTCTTTAATTAAAAGTGCATTTTTTTCAAGAAAACCAAATAGATCTGTGAAAAATCCACTTACTTGTAATCTGGCAGACTGATTGACCTTTCCTGTATTAAAATCGTTTTTTACTACCTCTAAATGATCGAATTTTGTATCAAGAAAGTTGGAAAGCTCTTCGATTCCGGATTTTTTAAGCCAAAGATTTTGTTCATTCTCATCATGAAAGATTCTGTGGATGGGTGCCTCTATCATGTAATTTGTTCCGGTATAGAATTCAATTTCATTCAAGGTAACTTTTAAAAAGTCAATCTGCTCCTGTGCTTTCCAAAATGTGGTGAATTTCTTAAGAACAACAGGATTGATGATTCCTGCAGAAACCTGGGAAGCGCTTTTCCGTTCTTCTGAATAGATGACAAAGGATTTGTTGTTCTTAATAAGCTGATGGGCAAAGAATAATCCTGCATATCCGTCACCTACGATGATATAGTCTATATGTTTCATAATAAAAAAAACCTGAGTAAAAGTACTCAGGTTTTGTATAAATATCAAGTGAAATCTTAGTAATTCCACATATCGTTCTCCATATTAAGGATCTGCGCCTTGATTCTTTCGCTTTCTTCCAGCTGATCGTCAGCATCTTTAGGAATATAGTCCTTGATTGTACCGTCACCTAAACCGGCAGACGATTTGTAAATCACTGAAGAGAATCTTCTCGCATTAATGATGTCATCGAAAGACAGGTCAGCAGAAGAATTTTTTCTGTTGTAAACGTAGTTGTTTGCCAACACATCTCTTGCATTAGGGTAGAAGATCCAGAATAAGTCAATAAGCTCGTCATTACCAGCAATCGGCTTACCGTCTGGTCCTATAACTCCCTGTACAGCAGGATCTGGTCCCATGGCCGCAATACCAAGAGGTCTGTATTTCATTTGTCCGTCTCTCTTATCGATAAACCACATACCCATGATCTTAAGAACTTTTACTTTATCAGTAGTCGTTTTGAAAACATCGGTATATTCTTTTTTCTCCTGTTCAGTTAACTGTCTTCCAGAGTTTAAGATATCAATCGCAGCATCATTGATGATTACCTTCTCCAGTCTTTTCTGAATACCTTCCGGTGAAAGTTTCACCGTAAAGTTTTCATCATCATAAACCTGCTCAATCTTTCCTGTTAAAGCAGCATCTAATAATAACTGGTACAGAGATCTTGTAGGTGTAGCAAGAAGTCCATCCGGATTGTCATAGTAGAAAGGTTGGTTGATCTTATCATTCATGTCGATAATCTCCCAGACAAACATACTTTTAAAGATATCTTTATCTTCTACAAAACCATATTCAAGAGGCTTTACTGTCTTATCAATAATAGTATCACCAACTTTTTGTTTGTTTTCCTCTCTCATCTGTCTGAACTCTTCCGGAGAAGCTGCGTTCAGAATAGTTTGGGAAAATGCGAATCCCGAAACTAATACTAAAAGGGTGCTAATATATTTTTTCATAATAAATTACAATTTTAGTCCTATGGAATATTAATGATTATAGGAGTAATATTTTTGATCACCTGACCATCTAGTCCCTGAGCAGTAACTTTAATATCAAAGATAGAAACTACATCTCCGGATCTAAGATTTTTCACTAATCCAGCGGCATCATTTAATGAATTACCGTGAACTAATAGTGCTGCTCTTCCAGGTACTCTTACCATAAACTGAGTTACAGTAAATGAAACAGGGAAGTCGAAATCAGGAATCGCTGCCTGTACTGTCTGATTTTGGATAGACGTTGGAGGCATTGCCACGATACTCTGTCCTCTGATCTGACCTTGTGGTGGCGGTACGTTCTTAATTCTATATTCAAATACCTGTGATACAGATTTTCCGTAAGGGTCAATTCCTGATAATGTCAGTTTGACTGTATTACCTGAAGTAGGCTTTACGCTCCATTTTCCTGGACCTGTATTTCTTACTGATGCTCCCGGAGCAGATAATGAAAGTTTAGAATTGTCAGCACCTAAGATTGATCCTGAAACAGGGTTCTCAAGTCCTCTATACATTACATTCATTTTATCAGCAGAAAGTAATAATCCTTTTTCAAGTTTTACTTCTCTTGGTCCTGCGATTACGTTATACGTATGCGTCCATGGGAAACTTTGAGGTTTTCCTGAAGCATCTGTTAAAGTAATTGTTCCTCCCAATTTGTGCTCACCGATACCAGAACCTGAAATAGAGGTAATCCCTTTTCCGTTCTCTACTCTACCTACGCCTGAGATACTGATCTTGTTGCTATTAGAATAAGTACCTAACATTACTTTTACTTCTGCCTGCTGTCCTGACTGGATATCTACCGGACCTGAAACAATAGGCTCATAACTGCTGAATTTAATGCTTGCATCTACTTTTTCCTGTAATAATAAAGCTAAAGCATCCGACTGAACGTTTCTTGCATCATTCTGGATAATTTCCAAGTTAGACATTGCACCAATCAATGGCTGATGATAGAATTTATTCTGAAACCAAGTCTTATTATTTGGAGATTTTCCTTTAGGATATTCAGCAATGAGAGATGCATTAGCTCTGTTAACCAAATTCTGTAGTTGAGGGTTTTTTCCAAAGGTAACATTAATATAGTTTCTTACTGCATCAATCTTACTTTTTAGTTCATTTGCTTCTTTTGAAGGAGTATTTTCATCCCCTTCCTTAAAGAAGTATTCTGTAGCACCTTCATTATTATTAAGTGCTGAAAAATTCTCACTAACATCAATGGCTTTTCCAGTTACTGGATCTTTTTCCATGAATTCAGCCTTTTTTTTCAATTTATCTTTGATCGTTTCCGAATGAGAAACTAAATCATTGATTTTTTGTTTCAATATTTTATATTGTTCCCAAGGCTGAGAATAAGTATCGGGTACTTGTTGAGCTTTAGCTTCTAAAGTTTTTTCAAAAATGTCCTCATTTTTCTTTTCAGTTAAAAGACGGGTATCTCTTAATGACAATGTGGAGTCATAATATGATCTGATGATTTCTGCATCAATATTTAGGGCCATCATCGCGATGAACACCAAATACATCAGGTTGATCATCTTCTGACGAGGGGTCTGTTTTCCTTGTGCCATTCTCTTTTCTTTTAGTTTTTGATTAAGTAGTTAAATTTTAGAAATGGTTAGGAATTAAGACTTCATAGCAGTAAGCATACCGCCATAAACTCTGTTTAAGCTATTAAGATTAGTTGTTAAACCTTGTAATTCTTGATTAAATTTTTCAGACTGCTCGGCAGATTTCTGCATATCTGCTACATATTTGTTGGCAAATTCTGATTGTTTTTTACCGCTTTCCAACTGCATTGCATATAAAGCATTCATACTTTCCATATGCTGAGCAGCTTTGTTAAGCTGATCATTATATTTATGAGTAGAAGCAGAAACGTCAACAGTCTGGTTGATTTGGTCCACTGAGTTGGAGAACTTATCGATCCCTGTTCTCAGTCTGTCAAATAACTGAACGTCTAGTTTTGCGTCCTGAAGCATTTTATCTAATTTATTGGAAAGAGAATTTTCTAATTCTGCAAACTGCTGTGCATTGTTTCTGGATGACACATTAGAATGTAAAGGATTTGGGTTGGCATGTTTATCTAATAGTTCAGGATAAACATTTTCCCAAGCATAAGATTCTTCTGATTTAGGAGGGTCAAATGCGAAAATGATAAAGATAATAGCCTCTGTAATAAGTCCCACAGTAAGAGCGATATTACCATTAATAGGTCCCAAGGTAATGTGAGTAATTTTAAGCCAAGCTCCAAGAATTACAATTGCAGCACCGAATGAATAAAAGAAATTCATCCAAGCATCTTTAGTCTTAAACATATTAAGTTAGTTTTTTTAATGTTAAATAAAATTGTTATTGAAAAATAGTTGTCCGGTTAATTATCTGTTAACTCTTCTTGGCTTCACTGCTGCTTCAGGAATGTCCTGTACAGTTCTGAATCCGATATAGCTTCTTGCGGAATCTTTTCTTTCCCAATCTCTAGCACCTGTCATCAGGGCATATCCTATATCTTTCCAAGATCCACCTCTTACTGATCTCTTTGTATCTACTTTATCTTTCGTAGAAGGATTTAAAGTAGATGAGAACCCGTAAGAAGAATTGTTATACGCAGATTCTGTCCATTCAGAAACGTTTCCAGCCATATCAAATAACCCAAATCCATTTTTCTTAAATTTCTTTACTGGAGCTGTATATGTGTAAGTACCTTTTTTATCGTCTTCCATGTAGTTACCTCTCTTTGGTTTGAAGTTGGCAAGGTAGCAACCTCTGTCATCCATTAAATATGGACCACCCCAAGGGTAAGTAGCATTTTGCATTCCGCCTTTAGCAGCATATTCCCACTCGATTTCTGTAGGCAGACGGAATATCATTGGTCTTTGTTTTTTTCTTTTCAAGCTTTCATTGTAGTCAGTTTTCAGTTTAGTTCTGAAGTTACAGTAAGCTCTTGCCTGATCCCAGGTTACTCCTACTACAGGGTAATCTTTGTAAGCTTTGTGCCAGAAATACTGTTCGAACAATGGTTCGTTGTAAGTAAAGTGGAAATCATTTATCCAAACCGTAGTGTCGGGATAGATGGCAATGCTGGAACTTTTAAGGTAATTGGCACCTCTTTCGTTGTCAGCAAGTGCTGCATCCATATCTCCCCACTGATAATTGTATTTTAATTTACTAACGTCTAAAATTCTTTCGTTTCCGATTCTAGAAGAAGCAGGCAGATACATAGACTCTAAAACTTCCGCATATTCTACATCCGGATACTTTCCGCTGCTCCAATGTAATGGGATTTTCCAGTCTAATCTTTTAGAAGCATCATAACCTCCATCTTCTCTTCCTCCCTGGCCTTCTAAATATTCTTGATAAGGTGTTAAATTTTCTTCTTTTTTAGCAAGGTATGCATAATCACCTATGCTTGCCCCTCTACGTCCACCTTCTTCACCGCCTTCCCCAGCAGCTTCGGCTAGTAGAGTTCTAGCAATAGAATCTCTTACATAATTAATAAATACCCTGTACTCTGCATTAGTAGTTTCTGCTTCATCCATGAAGAAAGAAGAAACGGTAACCGTTTTCAATGAAGCTTTTTCAGGAGTATTTGTTGGATCCTGATCAGCAAGACCAGCAACAAATGAACCTGCAGGAATTGCAACCATTCCAAATGGTCTTTCCGCAACAAATGATTTCGTTTTTTCTCTTGGTATCAATTCTCCTTTCGTTCCAGGCTTCCCTACAGAAGAACTGCCACCACCTGAACAAGATACTGATGCTACCGACGCAGACAATAATAAAAGAAATATCCTTTTCATGTTAATTTTTATAATTAAGCCGTAAATATATAATTTTTTTAAGAAACTTTTAAGATTTTTTTTGAAATAACGGAAGAAATCTACATTTATTTTATTTACAACTACATTTTATTCTACAGTTACCGATTTAGCTAGGTTTCTTGGCTGATCTACATTAGCACCTCGGTATACTGCAATGTAATAAGCCAATAGCTGTAAAGGCACTGAAGCTACGATCGGTGAGAAGCATTCAGAGGTCTCGGGAATTTCAATAACATAATCTGCCATTGCACTTACCTGCTTATCTCCTTTATTCACTACAGCAATCACTTTTCCTTTTCTTGCTTTAATTTCCTGAACATTACTCACAATTTTATCATAATGTCCTTTTTTAGGGGCAATGATAACAATTGGCATGTTTTCATCGATAAGGGCGATAGGACCATGCTTCATTTCAGCTGCAGGATATCCCTCTGCGTGAATATAAGAGATCTCTTTCAGTTTCAGAGCCCCTTCCAGTGCCGCCGGATAGTTATACCCTCTTCCTAAATAAAGGAAATTAGTGGTATTGATAAAGTCTTTTGCTATAGTTTGAGTCAGTTCGTGAGTAGTACTTAATACTTCTTCGATTTTTTTAGGAAGAGCATCCAATTCAGAAATTAAACTCATGAATTCTGCATTACCTAAATTACCATTATGTTTTCCTAATTTTAAAGCAATTAAAGAAAGAATGGTAAGCTGTGCTGTAAATGCTTTTGTAGAAGCAACCCCGATTTCAGGACCGGCATGGGTATATGAACCGGCATCCGTAATTCTTGCAATAGACGAATCCACTACGTTACAAATACCATATATAAATGCCCCTTTTTCTTTTGCTAATTTTAATGCAGCCATTGTATCTGCAGTTTCTCCCGACTGAGAGATCGCAATAACAACGTCTTTATCTGTAATAATAGGATTTCTATATCTGAATTCTGATGCATATTCTACCTCTACAGGAATTCTTGCATACTCTTCAATAAGATATTCCCCGATAAGCCCCGCATGCCATGAAGTACCACAAGCAATAATAATGATCCTGTTTGCATTTTTGAATTTTTCAACATGATCCCAGATCCCCGCCATTTTGATAATACCTTCGTCTACAAGAAGTCTTCCTCTCATAGTGTCATGAATAGACTTTGGCTGTTCAAAGATTTCTTTAAGCATAAAATGCTCATAACCTCCTTTTTCAATTTGCTCTAAACTCAATTTAAGTTCCTGAATTTCAGGCTCAATCCTAGAGTTTTCATTAATGGTTCTGATATCTACTCCATTTTCCAATGAAATAGTAGCCATATGTCCTTCTTCAAGGTAGATCGCTTCTTTTGTAAATTCTACAAAAGGAGAGGCATCAGAAGCAATAAAGTATTCTTTTTCACCAATTCCGATAGCCAATGGAGAGCCTAATCTTGCTACAACCAACAAGCCTGGATAATCTTCGTGAAGTACAGTGATAGCATAAGCTCCATATACTTCATTTAAAGCAAATCTTACAGCAGTTGGGAAATCCGTTTCCGGCTTCAGATCCATGAAATACTGAATAAGGTTCACAAGTATTTCTGTATCCGTTTCAGATTTAAAAGTAAAACCTTTTTCTGAAAGCATTGTTTTAATAGTATCATAGTTTTCTATGATACCGTTGTGTACCACTGCAATTTTCCCATTATTTGATAAATGCGGGTGTGAGTTTCTATCACTTGGAACACCATGGGTAGCCCATCTGGTGTGCCCCATTCCAATTTTGGCCGTTCCTTTCAACTGTGCTGAAATATTGACTAAATCATCTACTTTACCTTTTGTTTTTTCTACTTCAAATTTGTTGTTTGAGCCTTCCAAAACAATTCCCGCACTGTCATACCCCCTATATTCTAATCTTCTAAGGCCGTTGATCACAATGTCATACGCATCCTGAAATCCTGTATATCCTACAATTCCGCACATATTATTATTTTTCTAGTGTTCTTATTTTTTTATCTGTATTATTGTTTAGTCCCGTAAGTGATTTTTAACTGAATTCTTCTTTCCGGGTTATTTTCATCTGATCCTACAAAAACCCCTCTTTCTGTAGCAAATGCTCTTTCTGTAAATCTGTATCCTATTCTGGTAGTACCATCAGACAAGACAAACTTCCCTATGTTAAGCAATAGTGGCTTATTTTCCTTAGTTGTTCCATCAGCTGCCTTTTCAACAATATCTTTTACTGTTTTTGTCACTGTAAATTCATAATAAGAAGGATTTTTATCCAGATCGTAAGATCTTATCCAGTTAAAGCCTACAGAGGTATCAGCAAGAAAGCTTTCAGGGACAAATACATCCTTATTATTAACTTTCTTTGAAACAGCAGGAACAAGAGTAAAATTATTGTCCATCCTCTTATAGTTATTTTTCCAGGCTACCTCATCTGTATAGATCCTAATTCTGGCACTTACAATGGCTGTCTTTTTTGTATCATATAATGCTTTAAGATCATTGATGGTTTGGTCTGGTATTTTCACAAGTACTGAAGGACCTCCCATTCCTTGAAGATAAAGTTTCTTATCTCCGGTTGTTGGATTGATTGAATTCCTTGCTTCCCCCCATGCAGAATTGGTTCTGTCGTATTCATACTGGCCAATACGTGCATTACCTACATTTCCTGCCAACGAGAATTTAAATGTAGATTGTGGTCTTGTAATCGTTCCGTTATCATTTTTCTCATTGGTATAGTACATGATAATCTCCATATTATCAGGAGACACCTGTAAAAGATATCCGTCTGTATCGGTTACGGAAAGCCTTATTCCTTTAAAATATCTTGTAAAGTTAGCCGCATCCATTAGCTCCGGCTTACCGTTTTTATCAAGAATCTTGGTCTGGAAAAAATCTTTATTTAAACGGATTCTAAGTCCTGGATCCGAAGTAAATACAGTTGAATTATCGGATTTCTTGGTAATAGTTTTAGCAGATACTCTCCCTTCAAGAATACCGGATCCTAAAGATTCTCCAGTGCTTACTGCTACGTTGGAATATTTGAAAGCATCCGTATTACCATCTAAGAAGGTTGTTATTTCATCTACATTGATATGCATCAAAGTATGAGATCCTCCAGTACCTAGCTTCGTTTTACCATATTTAAAGTTAAAATCTGTAGGATATGTTTTTATTTCTGTAGAAACAGCTACATTTTCCGTTCCTATCAATATATTTTCGTCCTTAAGAGGGCGTGTTACTATAGAATCGGCAACAGAAGAAACAGAAGGTTTCATTACGAATACAACAGAATCCACTTTTGGCGTTTTCCCAAAATCGAAATTATCAGTACTCATTCTCAGCTGGGTAAGGAAAGATGCTTTCTGCATCCCAAACTGACCTTCAGAAAAAGCTCCTAAAACAGCAAGAGACGAAGAGCCTCCTGCTCCGGTTACCTGGCTTATTAGCCTGCTTGCCTCACTTCGGATGGAATCATTATTATTAACATTATAAGCTATAAGAGGATATGAAGTTACATTGCCTTCTGCAGCCCCGTCAATAAATAGCTGTTCGCCGAGGGAATCCGGCTCTGGTTCGCAATTGTAAAGAAGGGCACTCCCGAAAACCGCCACAAAAAGCATGGCTAAAGTCCTTTTAACAGTATGAGTCATTAAAAATGTGTTTAATAAAGTTGGTTTATAGAATCTACGTCTACGTATTCTGATTTTGAAGTGGTTGTTTCCTTGAAGCCTTTATCCAGGTCTTCATCCAGAAACTCATCTCCTTTCACAACCATGTCTACGTAATTCATACTTTCAATAACAAAGTTTTTGATCGTTGGATTATCTAACGCTTTTAATCCTGAAATATTATCGAATGTTAGTTTTTCAGCAATGTTTTTATCAAGAGCAGCATCTTTCTCATTGTATAAAGAAAGAACGATTTTGGCATCTTTGAAATAAGTATCAGATTCGTAATATGTTTTAAGGTAAATTGGAACAAAAGAAGACATCCATCCGTTCAGATGAATCACATCCGGTACCCAGTTTAGTTTTTTGATGGTTTCAATAACACCTCTTGCAAAGAAAATTGCTCTTTCATCATTATCATCAAAAGCTTTTCCTTCATCATCTACATAGTACTGCTTTCTTTTGAAGTATTCTTCGTTGTCTATAAAGTAAACCTGAAGTCTTTCTCCTGGAAGAGAAGCTACCTTAATAATTAGGGGCTGATCAAGATCATTGATAATAATATTCATTCCTGAAAGGCGGATCACCTCATGAAGCTGGAATTTTCTTTCACTTATCTGTCCAAATCTTGGCATAAAAACTCTTACATCATTGCCTTCATTGTGCATCTTAAGTGCCATTTTGTTTACCACTGCAGCCATATTAGTATCTTCCTGATATGGATACATCTCTGTAGTAATGTACAGTATTTTTTGATTCGGCATAAATTTCTATCTATATTTTTGTAAAAATGCTTTAATGTGCAAAATTACAAAAAAACATCCAACATTATTTTAATTAACATTATTTTACGATAATTCCCATTTTGAAATTATTAAAAACACATATTATTCTCTGATATTTTTAGTATTTTTGAATTAGTATTAAAATAAACTATGGAAGTTATAAAAAACAAGAAAACCCTTCAGGATTTCATTGAAAGACAGAAAGAAATGGGAAAACGGATTGGCTTTGCCCCCACGATGGGAGCACTGCATAAAGGCCATCTTTCCCTATATGAAGAAGCCAAAAAAGATAATGACCTCGTAATTTCTTCAGTTTTTGTAAACCCCACCCAATTTAATAATCCGGAAGATCTGGAAAAGTATCCTAGAGACATCAATAGAGATATACTTATACTAGAAAACTCTGGATTAGTAGATGCCGTTTATATCCCGGAAGTCTCTGATATCTATCCTGAAAAAACTGAAAGTCAGCACTATGATTTTGATGGCCTGGAAAATGAAATGGAAGGCAAATCAAGACCGGGTCATTTTGACGGCGTAGGAACTGTAGTAGAAGAGCTTTTCAGACAGGTACGACCTGACCATGCCTATTTTGGAGAAAAAGACTTCCAGCAGCTCGCCATTATCAAAAAAATGGTTGAAAAGAAACATCTGCCTGTAAAAATAACAGGAGTTCCCATTTACAGAGCTGAAAACGGATTGGCATTAAGCTCAAGAAATCAAAGGTTACATGAAGACCGTAAGGAAACTTCGAAAATCATTTACAATACATTAAACAAAGTAAACGACTGGTTCAGGACGGTTAGTATTCCTGAAATAAAAAAGAGAGTAACAGATATTTTTGATCAGGAACACGGAATGAAATTAGAGTATTTCCTGATTGCTGATGAGGAGACCTTAAAAGAAACCGATTTCTTCTATAAAGATAGAAATTACCGTGCATTCATAGTAGTTGTAGTAGATGGAGTAAGGTTAATTGATAATATGCATTTGGATTAAAATTAAACATTAGTTTAACAAACAGAAACGTACTTTCCATAAAAACAGAGCTCTTATCAATATATAAGAGCTTTGTTTTTATTTAGATCCATATAAAAAAAATCAAAGGTCTCTTGAGGAAACCTTTGATACACCAAATCACAAAATATTAATATGAAAAAAATTTACTTTTCAGTAAACTTGTGACCCGGCTGGGATTCGAACCCAGGACCCATACATTAAAAGTGTATTGCTCTACCAGCTGAGCTACCGAGTCGGCCACAATTAAAGATAAAAATTTATCAGTAATTATTAAATATTCTTTTGCAGTGCCTGCGACTGGACTCGAACCAGCACATCCGTAGGAAACCACCCCCTCAAGATGGCGTGTCTACCAATTTCACCACGCAGGCTATAAAATTACAAAAATCTAGTAATTTATTTCGCTTGTGACCCGGCTGGGATTCGAACCCAGGACCCATACATTAAAAGTGTATTGCTCTACCAGCTGAGCTACCGAGTCGGTCACTTTATCAACGATTTGCATTTGAATAATGTCCCTCGTTTTCAGTGGTGCAAAGATATGAGTTTTTTCGTTATCTCAAAACTTTTTTGCAAATTTGTTCAAAAAAAATTCATGGTTATTTCACTGATCGGATACATGGGATGTGGCAAATCTCACATTTCCAAAATATTAAGCGATAAAATAAATTTCAAGCTGATAGACCTCGATAAAGAGATTTCCAGAAGAAATAAACTGACCATTCCTGAGATTTTCGAAAAAAAAGGGGAAATTCACTTTAGGAAGCTGGAAAGAGAGGCTCTGGAAGAAATTTTAGCTTCGGAAGAAAATGTGGTTTTAAGCCTTGGAGGGGGTACTCCTGTGTACTATAATAATATTGAAATTATTAACAGTCACTCTAAAAGTGTATTCCTGAGGGCTTCTGTAGGAACTTTAGTAGAAAGACTTTCAAAACAAAAAGAAAAAAGGCCTTTAATTGCCAATATTTCTGAGGAAGATCTCTCTGAATTTATTGCCAAACATTTATTTGAAAGAAATGCATTTTACAGCAAAGCACAGTTCAGTATCAATACGGATGGCAGAGATCCTGATGATATTGTAAAAGAAATAATAGAAAAGCTCTATCTCTAGAGCTTTTCATTTTATTCTTCGCTTTCGGTTCCGTCTGCTGTTTCTCCAAAGAAATCATCCCAGTCTGTAAAGTCTGAGGCGATGTCGTTTCCTACATAATCATCCATCTCTCTTCTGTCTTTTTTGGTAGGTCTTCCTTCTCCTTTATTCCTGTAATAGTCCTGTGACATTTTGCGAAGTTTCAGTAATTCATACTGCTCCTTATCGGTTACATCCTGTATATGAAGGGGCACCAACTTGGCTCCTATCCTGCTTTTAGGGATTTGGAGAACCTTTATTTTATAGTCGATCTGATTTTTGCGGATCTTAATAACATCTCCTTCTTTTACCTCTTTAGATGACTTTATGGCAGACGTCCCTATAGAAACTCTGTTCTTCTTAATTTCCTCTGTTGCAATACTTCTCGTCTTATAAAAACGAATACACCATAAAAATTTATCTATTCTCATAATTTTTTATACTTTTGCCGTTATATTATTTGTAAAGTAATTAAAGTTTTTGAAATGAAAAAAATATTTTTATATATCCTTGCGGGATCTTTATGTTTTTCTGCATGTAAGAAAGATGATGAAGTTGAAACTTATAAAGAACCGGGAGATATCTCCGTTCAGAACAGTTATGACGATCAGGCCATTAAGAAGTTTATGAGCGAAAATTATCTGGACGCTCAGGGAAATATAAAAGCTTTCAGTACAACAGATGCCAGTGATGATAATGAAAAGAAATTAATCGATCTGCCATATCAAACACTTCCATCCGGAACGATTTACATTATGAGAGATGGTGCACAGCCTTCTGCAGCCACCGGTAAAACTATTGCTCCAAAAGATATTCTAACGGTAATGATTAGAGCCAATGGTTATTTAGCAGGTGAAACTGATGGAAATGTTTCTTTCATCTCTACACTGCCCATCACCAATACAATTAATGGTAGTGGACTTCCATTAGTAGACCCAATGTTTTATTATGTAAAGCAGTCTGTATTGGATGCAGCGACTACTGACGCTACTAAACAGAGAAGTTATTATGAAATAGAAGGTTTTCAGGAAGCTATTCAGAAATTTAAGGCTTTTGATGATTATCCGAGCGGATCGCCTTACAATCTTCAGGGAGTAATTATAGTACCATCCAGAGCTGCTTTTGCCAGAGATCCTCATTATCCTTATGCCTCAACGTATTCTTTAAGAAATAATACCATTATTTTCAATTTTCAGGTATATAAAAGAGCAGACAGGCCTGCAAATCAGTAATAAATTAAAATCATATATAAAGAACCGCCTTCTTACGAAGGCGGTTCTTATTTTTCCAGACGTTCTAAAATCTTGTCTTCTGTTTTACATTTCCTAAAATATCCGGGAAATATAGATCTGCCAGATGATCAAATTCATCCCCTCTCATAAACATACTGGCATCCACTTCTTCATAAGAACTTTTTCCTGCTGCTGCAATCAGTTCATTACAGGTATGCAGTGTATTTTTATGGAAATGGTATACTCTTTCACTTTTATCGGTAACATCAAGGCCTTTGATAAGCATTTTATCCTGTGTGGCCACTCCTGTCGGACAATTATTATTATTACATCTCAACGCTTGAATACATCCTAATGAGAACATAAATCCTCTCGCATTATTACACATATCTGCTCCCATTGCCACAGCTCTTAGAATATCCAGACTTGTCAGTACTTTTCCGCTGGCAATAACCCTTAATTTATTTCTTAAGTTGTAATTATTCAGTGTTCTGTTCACAAAAATAAGAGCCGGTTCCAGAGGCATCCCCACTCCATCCGAAAATTCCGGCGGTGCAGCACCCGTTCCTCCTTCTGCTCCATCTATGGTAATAAAGTCCGGATAGATTTTCATCACGTTCATTTGTACGCAGATATCTTCAAATTCTTTGGTATCTCCGATACAAAGCTTAAAACCAATAGGCTTACCTCCCGATAATTCTCTCAACTGCTGTACAAACCTCAGCAGACCTGAAGCATCAGAAAATGAACTGTGGGAAGGCGGCGAAATAATAGTCATTCCCGGAGTGACGTGACGGATTTTTGCGATTTCAGGTGTATTTTTCACGCCTGGAAGCACCCCTCCATGCCCTGGTTTTGCTCCCTGAGAAAGCTTAATTTCGATCATTTTTACATTAGGGAGATTGGAGTATTTCGTAAACAATTCAGGGTTAAACTTTCCTTCTTCGTCACGGCATCCAAAATATCCGGTTCCTATCTGCCAGCAAAGATCTCCTCCTTCCATGTGGTGCGGAGAAATTCCTCCTTCACCGGTATTATGGTAGAAATTCCCTTTTTTAGCGCCTCTGTTCAATGATATTTGAGCCCTATCGCTTAATGCTCCAAAACTCATTGCCGAAATATTAAATAGAGAGGCATGGTAAGGCTGGGTACACTGTTCGCCTCCAACCCACACTCTTGGAAGTTCTTCTACGGGTGATTTTGCATAAATAGAATGCTTGATCCCTTCATATTTTCTATGATTAACTTCTAACTGTGTTCCAAAAGGGACGGTATCACTTAAGTTTTTAGCCCGTCTGTATACTGCAGAACGCTGGTTTCTGGGAAATGGCTTGCCATCTGTCTCCCTTTCGATGAAATACTGCTGCATTTCAGGTGAAATACTTTCGAAAAAGTACCTGAAGTAGCCCAAGACTGGAAAATTCCTCAGAATAGCGTGTTTCGACTGGTAGGCATTGTAAACACCCAATGCATAAATGGCAGATAACAGGATAGGTATCCAGTAATGTGCTCTGATCAGTAAGGCCACTACCCAGGTAGCGGTTACTAATACAATTCCCCAAGATAAAAACTTATCTCTCATGAATGTAGTTATTTAAAGTTAAAATAAATTTAGTAGAAATTTTGCAAAGAGACTACGCTTTTGCTAAAAAACTTTCGAAGGATGACTGCACAGAAACCGTGCCATCTGACAGGATTTTTTCTAAATTTAGAAATTCAATCTGATTGACGAATGCGGAATCAAAATCTTTCTGGACTCTCACATAGTTTTCGGTGAAGCCAAACATTTTTCCGTCTTTATTTTCATGCTCCCAAAGAACAGGAAGCGTTTTTCCAAGCTGAGTTTCATAGAATGCCATTTTCTTCTTTTCAGAAAGAATTCTCAGCATTTTATTACGTTTTTTTCTTTCCGGAATCGGAACGACACCGTCCATATCTGCAGCTTCAGTATTTTCTCTTTCAGAATAAGTAAATACATGCAGGTAAGTGATCGGAAGCTGGTTCAGGAAGTTATACGTTTCCATGAATTTTTCTTCTGTTTCACCAGGAAATCCTACGATCACATCTACACCGATAGCCGCATCGGGCATCACTTCACGGATCTTATTGACTCTGTCATTATAAAGTTTCGTAAGATAACGGCGCTTCATGTTTTTCAGCAGATCATCGGAACCGGATTGTAACGGGATATGGAAATGGGGAACAAAACTTTTGCTCCTGGAAACCAGCTCTATGCTTTCGTCTTTTAAAAGATTCGGTTCTATGGAAGAAATACGTATTCTTTCAATACCATCCACTTTATCCAACTCTGAAATTAAATCTAAGAAAGTATGTTCATGTCTTTTATTTCCGAATTCTCCTTTACCATAATCACCAATATTAACGCCCGTCAGAACAATTTCTTTAATGTCTCTTCCTGCAATTTCTTTAGCATTCTGAAGTACGTTTTCGATGGTGTCCGAACGTGAGATTCCTCTTGCCAGCGGAATGGTACAGTAGGTGCATTTATAATCACATCCATCCTGCACTTTCAGGAAAGCTCTTGTTCTGTCACCAATTGAATAGCTTCCGATAAAGAAATCGGTTTCTTCAATTTCGCATGAATGAACAGTTCCTTCACTATCCGATTTCTCAAGATCGTCAAGGTAGCTTAAGATATTGAATTTTTCCTTAGCTCCCAGGACAAGGTCTACTCCCTCGATCTGTGAAATTTCTTCGGGTTTCAGCTGTGCATAACATCCGACAATAACAACCAGTCCTTCCGGATTGGCTTTCATTGCTCGCTTCACGTGAAGTTTACATTCACGGTCAGCATTTTCAGTGACTGAACAGGTATTGATCACATAGACATCTGCTTTATCATCAAAACTTACCTTATTATAACCTGCATCTGTCAATTGGCGGGCAATAGTAGATGTTTCTGCAAAATTTAATTTGCAGCCGAGGGTATGAAATGCGGCAGTTCCGTGAAAAGTAGACATTGATTACTCCTGAATTTTCTGGGTGCAAAGATAGTAATTTTAATAAGAATTCTGAATTGATTCAGTCTATTATTTATATTCATCCCTTACTTCAGGACTGTTTTGAAAACATACCGGTGATGAATTAGCATCTGCATTTTCACTGGAAAATTTGTCTTTCATTTCATTATTAAATTGCTGAGACTTATTTCTTTCGATGGAAAGTGTTTTCCATTCCTCATTCTTCATCATTTTGGCAATAGAAACAATCTGTCCTATATGATAAGGATAATGAGCCACCTGACGGACAATTGCATCCAAAACGGTATGGGCTTCTCCTCTGATATATACCGTAGAATTCAAATTTTCATCATTTACCTGTTCCAAGGCATGAAAAAGACATGCCCAGCCCTTTTCCCAGAAATCCAGAACTTCCTGTTTTGTTTTAAATGTATTGACAAATTCATCATCACGTTTCCGCCATGATTTTTCCCCATCTTCCGTTAGAAAATTGGTCCATCTTGAAAGCATATTTCCGGCAATGTGTTTTACAATTACGGCAATAGAATTACTTTCATCATTATACTGCCAAAAGATCTGATTGTCAGAAAGCTGTAGGAATGATTTATCACCAAGGGATTTGTAATATTGAAAACGTTTTATAAAAAGCTCTTTCATGATATTTTAAATAAAAACCAAGTTAGCATTTTTCACGTATATAAAGGTAAATTAAAATATGCTTTGCAGGATCAATGACTTTATGAAAGATCTGAATTCATTAAATATTGAACATCTTGAAAAATGGTTCACCGATGAAAGTACGATCTGGATACCTCCTTCCAAAGAAATTTCGGGTAAGAACAGAATCTTGGCCTTATTCAGAGCTATATTCAGACGGTATGAATCGATTGAATGGCAGGTTTTTGAAATATTTCCATTAGGAAATCAAAAATATTTCTACCAGACTGCTTCTTATGGGACCATGATCAATAAAGGAATTTATGAAAATAATATATGTACGGTTGTTCACTTTTCAGAGGACGGTAAAATCATTTATCTTTCTGATTATTTTAAAGATACAAAAGCATTTAATTAATATTTAACCAAAAATAAAACCACTTCTTTCGAAATGGTTTTATATGTATAGCTATTATTAAAATAAGATTAATCTCTGTTTTTAACGACGATCCATCCCGAATACTTAATCGATGTGCTCAGTTTATCATTTTCATTCCATGAAACAGAATACCAGTAGTTTCCTGTTGGAACTCTTAATCCTGCACTAACGGTGCCATCCCATTTGTAGCCATTAGATTTATCCATTTTGAAGATCATATTTCCATAACGGTCGAAAATATTCATAACCAGATTTTTCTTTATTGCCAGTGCAGAATAATCAATCACATCATTATACCCATCACCGTTTGGAGTAATCACATTCACAAGATTAGGAACTACAATTCCAATATGAATAGGATCACAATTGTAAGAATCTTTTACATAAATTGTAGCATCTCCTCTTTTCATATTGTTAAATACATTGGAATCCTGCCAGATAATATTATCTAAAGAGTATTTATAAGGTGCTGTACCTCCTATAACAAATACAGTGACCGTAGTATTTGAAATATCAATACTTGAAACCACAGGCTGCTCAGACGGATATATTTTTACATTCTGCAGTACGGTGCAATCTCCTGTTTTAAGTTTCACCCAATAGGTGCCAACTCCCGCATTCGTAATGGTTTGGGTAGTTGCTCCTGTACTCCATTCGTAGCTGTTGAAGCCTGGCCCGGCATCCAGAGTCGTTTTATCTTCTACACAGATAATTTTGTCCTTAAGAATGCTGGAATAAACCGGCGGAATAACCACTAAAGTTATTTTAGCAATAGCATAACAGCCCTGTGCATTGGAAACCCTTACATGCACAACACCACTTGGAGCGATATAGGTTGAAGACAGTAAAATTTCATTCGTCTGATTGACAGCATCCGTTACTGAAGGGTAATATTTTTTAACAGCTCCATTTAGATTAGTCACAGCTGCTCCGGTGAGATTAAAAGAGGCTGTAGAAGGATTAGTCTCTATAGAACAAGACCTGATAGTTGCATCATTTACCACAACTACCGGATGGAATTTCAATATGATTTGTGCAATAGAGGAACACCCGAATGACGAGGTCACCTTTACATAGATTGTTCCTTCTGCAGAAGTAAATGCTGTTGGATTTGTAATTTCATTGATACCTGCGTTCAGGTCAGAAATGGTATTGTAGTATTTCTTGGTAACATTGGGATCTGCAATAACAGCGGCACTTGTCAGATCATATACTGCAGTTCCTGCATTATTGTTATTACATTGAGTGAGTGTCACATTATTGGCAGTGATCTTACCGTCTCTAAACTTAAACAGTCCTATTTGTTTACATTTATTGAGCGGGCTATTGGGATTGGCAGGATCTGTATAACCTATGCTGTAGTAGTAAACAGTAGTTGTATTAACAATAGTAGGAACCGTAATCGCATTACTTCCGGTCAAAGCATCATTCTGACTTGTATGATAACTTACGCTGAAATTAGGATTCCCGTTCAGGATTCCTGCAGAAAGAGTAGAAAAGTCAAATAAAGCCGGGTTCTCACATACGATCACTTCTCTTGGATCTGCCGGATTAGCAGCCGGTATTCCAGGAGGGTTGAAAGGATGAGGCTGTAAGTTGGGATCCGTGAAAGGCGAGGCCAATGTTGCCGTACCTCCCCAGGTCAGGGAAAACGGAGCTGTGGTACTGCTGGTACTGCTCACCCAGTTATCAATAAACAGATAATAGGTCTGACCCGGCAAAACATCCAAATATTTACAATAAGGAGTGAGTGAACCTCCCAAAGCATTGGTAATGGTACTGGTCATGTTCAGTCCTGTAGCTGGTCCGGGTCCAATAACAGTTGCAGCATTACAGCGTATGGGTGCTCCCAAAGCTCCACAAGTTACATTCGGTCCAAAAATCGCCCAGTCGTAATCGGCATCCGGATTATTAGGAACCAGATCAAAGGTGAGTGTTCCTCCTGTCGCTATTGTAATTTTGTACCAAATCGAATTATGCTCACCGGTAGCATCCAGACAAGTCCCTGAGTTTACCAATTCCTTGATATTGCCATATCCCGTCGGACTATAAGTAATATTTGAATTTCCACAGACCGCAAGAGCTGTCGCACAATCTGCCTGACCAAAGAATGCCTGTGAAATTCCGAAAAAAATAATGAGTAAAAGTTTTTTCATAGATATATTGTTTTTAGTTAAAAATGATTGAAAATCAAATCATAATATTGATTTAGAACACATATACCAAATATACCTATATTTTAATCACAAACAATGGATTTTTAAAAATCTTAAATTATTTTAAATAAAAATGCTAAATGATTACGATATAACACAATAAACAGCAACTATTTTATGCTTGTAATATTTCCGCAAAGATTTTCAAGATGGAATATTTTATGGAAAGGGCTTTTTACTTCCTTAAGATGTTCTTTATCCTGAATGAAAGTATATCTTGAGGCAATAGAATTCATATCGGAAACGATCACCAGCCAGCATTCGTCAACAGAAGTATCATAATAAGGGAATTTTTCATTTTTTTTATCAATAAGTTCCAGGATCTTTTCAGAACACAGCTCATCAAAAAGATTCATGCTGTATTCATGGGTGATAAAAACATTTCTACGGTGAAAAGATTTCCTTATTGCTTTTACACAGCCTACTGCTTTATTTTTTTTAATACTTCGGTAAATATTAATGATATTTTCCTGCTGATCTTCCAGATTGTCAAACTTAACGTTGGGGTGAAATTCTAAAAAATAAACACCACGATATTTCGAGGTGTCTTCTTGTTCTAATAGTATTTCTGCCTGACGGAACATCTTATTTAAGGTACTTTCAACCTTTTTCATTTCCAGATGATTGATCACTTCGGTCAATTCTATTCCAATCTTCTTATCGTTAAGCTTTGCGATAAAGTCAGGACTTTCGCAGGTAAGATCTTCAAATTTAACTTCGGGGAAGTGATGCATAAAAGAATTAAGCAGGAGAATTTCTGATTTCTTTCTGTACTTTTCACGGTCGTGAAGCAGAGATTCATCTATTTTACGGTGATATTTCTCCATCGGCTTTTTTTTCAAATGCCGGTTCATGTAGTATAGACTTAGATTCTTTATTAAATCTTCATCAGAAAATGTCTTTTTCATAGGTGACTTTTTTATTTGACCAGAGAATCTATTCTCTTTGGTTCTCACCGTTAGAAGTTTTTGATTTTCAAAAATTTACATAATAAAGGTAAGTAAAAAAACTATTCACAGGATACTTTTACATTAATTTATCAGATAATTAATGTAAAGTTTATTTTCATAATCAATACCTTTATCCATCTAACATATAAAACTGTCGATTTATGGATTTTAAAAATTTTAAAATACCTTATAGCATTAATCCACAATATTCTAAAAAAGCCGCCTATTTCTCAATGGAATTTGCCATTGAACAGGTTTTAAAAATATATTCAGGAGGTCTGGGATTCCTGGCAGGTTCCCACATGAGAAGTGCATACAACCTGAAACAGGATCTTATCGGAATCGGAATTCTCTGGAAATTCGGATATTATGACCAGGCACGAAACCATGACCAGACGCTTCAGCCGGTTTGGACAAGAAAAATGTACAGTTTCCTTGAAGACACCGGAATAAAGTTCCAAATCGAGATCCACAGCGCACCGGTATGGGTAAAGGTGTGGTATCTTGATCCTGAGATCTTCAATACTGCACCCATGTTTTTCCTTTCCACGGATGTTCCTGAAAATGATCATGTTTCTAAAACCATCTGTCACAAATTATATGACGCCAACGAGTCTACAAAGCTTGCCCAGTATATTTTATTAGGAAAAGGAGGAGCCAAATTACTGGATGAAATAAATGCAGAAAGAGAAGTTTATCACCTGAATGAAGCCCACGGACTTCCCGCTGCCTTTTATCTTCTGAAAAAATATAATGGAGATTTGAACAGGGTAAAAGAAAAATTGGTTTTCACTACGCATACTCCTGAAGAGGCAGGAAATGAAAAACACAACCTGAAACTGTGTTATGATATGTCTTATTTTTCAGGTTTCAGCATGGAAGATGTAAAAAGCATTGAAGGGGCTGATGATGACCGTTTCAATCATTCTTTATGTGCTTTAAAAATGGCAAGAATAGCCAATGGTGTTTCTCAGCTTCATGGTGTAGTTTCCAGAGCAATGTGGAGTAAATATCCAGGTATCTGCGAAATCACCTCCATTACCAATGCACAGGAATTTAAATACTGGGCAGACAAACCGCTTTATAATGCCAAAGATGAAAACGATGAAACCGTATTTGATTACCGTAAAAAGCATTTAAAGAAAAACCTTTTCAAAATCGTTGCAGATCAGACGGGAAATCTTTTCAATCCTGATATCTTCACTATTGTCTGGGCAAGAAGATTTGCAGGTTACAAACGTGCAGATTTACTGCTCCATGATAAAGAGCGATTCTACAAACTATTAAATAATCCAAAATATCCGGTACAGATCATTTGGTCAGGGAAACCTTACCCAATGGATTATTCTGCAATTTCAACTTTTAATACACTGGTGGAAGAAAGCAAGAATCACAAAAACATGGCTGTTCTTACTGGTTATGAGCTTTCTTTAAGTAAATCTATGAAACAGGGCTCTGATCTGTGGCTGAATAACCCAAGGGTTCCGAGAGAGGCTTCGGGAACCTCCGGCATGTCAGCGGCGATGAACGGATCGGTCAATCTGTCCACTGATGATGGATGGATTCCTGAATTTGCCAAGCCGGGAGAAAATTCATTTGTTGTACCAAAAGCAGATTATCTGAACATGAGCATTTACGAGCAGGATACCTACGATCTGAATAAATTATATGAGATCCTGGAAAACGAAATTCTTCCCACTTACTATGACCAGCCTGAGAAATGGCGGAAAATTCAGTATAATGCCATGAATGATGTCCAAAATCAGTTCAACAGTGATAGAATGGCGGATGAATATTATAAGGTATTATATCAATAAAACAAGTAAGCGCAAAAGATTAATAGGTAATTTATCTTTAAGCTTAAATAAAAAGAAATTCCGTGAAAGATTTTCACGGAATTCTTTTTATCATTCTTTTTTCTTTTTAGGTACTTTTAAGCCTTTTTCTCTGGCTTCGGAAATACCTATAGCCACAGCCTGTTTTTTGCTGGTCACTTTTTTTCCAGAAGAGGATTTTAATTTTCCTTCCTTGAATTCGTGCATTACCTCTCCTACTTTGTCCTGAGCTTTTTCTGAATATTTTGTCTTGCTCATGATAAAAAATTTTAAGATTTTGGCAGGGATACCCCTAGTTCATAAACTTTAGCATGCTTCAGATATTTGGAGCGTTCTCTGGAAGTTACCGATTCAAAATGATCATTCTTGATCACAATGATTGGGTCTTCTGCGTTTTCAATTTCGAAATTGGCAAGATATCTTTCGTCTGGTGCATCCTGACGCATTTTCGCTTTTATTTTCTGCAGCTCATCTGCATATTTTCTAAATCCCGGATCGGATGAATGGATAAATTTATATTCATCGCCTGCATACACATAATAATGAAGCTTCTTTTCAATTAATCCAGCCTCATCCGTGATCTGCGGATTATCATTTCCATCTTTAAAACTTACTTCTACCAAAGTTCCGCCTTTTTTGTTTGCACATTCTTCAGCATCTTTAAAGCTTGAAAAACCTGTATAAACTACCTGATCGGCTAAAACATAGCGATTCAGTTTCTGATTGTATGCATTCGTTTCCATAATTATTATTTTAAATTGATTCTATAATAGTATATTCAATTCTTTTGCCAAATTATCATTTTTAGCAAAATCACTGCTGAGGAATTCTATTATTTTCAGGATTGCTTATCCGGAATAAAAAGATGTTAGATACATTAATATATGAATCAAGAATTTGGATATTACAATTGCATGGGACAGCCACAGACTCCGGGCGTTGCCATCTGCTTTACAGAATTATAATAACACCTTCAAATATCATTAAAAACAGGATCTGAAGTTCTGTTTTACTGTTTTATATGGTTATTTGGGTAAGAATTATTACATTTGGAATCATTAAAATTAGAAATGAAAAAAATACTCTTAACTCTTACTGTGGCTGCTTTATTCCATAATGTATCAGCACAGGAAATCACTTTAGATAAAATATATTCAGGATATTACCGTGGAAAAGGTATTGCTGGTATTGCATCCATGAAAGACGGAGAAAACTATTTAGTTATTGAGCCGACAGGTATTGCCAAATATTCTTATAAAACTTCACAAAAGGAAGGTAATGTTGTTGATGGGAAATTTGACAGCTATGAATTTTCTGATGATGAATCTAAGATTCTTTTGCTGAAAGAAAGTGAGCAGATCTACAGGCATTCTTTTCTTGGAAAGTTTGATGTTAAAGATTTGAAATCAGGTAAAACAATCAGCTTAAATGATGGCAAAGCAGTTCAGGAACCAAGATTCTCTCCTGATGCTACTAAAGTTGCATTTATCGCAGAAAACAATTTGTTTTATCAGGATCTGAGTACCGGAAAAATCACCCAAATTACCAATGACGGCAAGAAAAATGCAATTATCAACGGACTTGCAGACTGGGTTTATGAAGAGGAATTCGGGCACGCAAGACAATATGAGTGGACAAAAAATTCTGACGCTGTTGTATTCGTAAAATCAGATGAAAGTCAGGTTCCTGAAATCTATATTCCAATCTATGGAAAAAGTCTGTATCCATCAGAAATGCGTTATAAATATCCTAAAGCAGGTGAGAAAAATTCTATCGTTTCTGCACAGCTATACCGACTTGACACAGGAAAGACCATACCATTGAATCTAAGCTCTTTCAAAAATTATTATATCCCGAATGTTATCCAGACCGCAAAACCTGATGAGATTGTTTTGGTTACTTCTGAAAGAATTCAGAATGCTTCAGATATTTTAAAGGTAAACACCAAAACCGGAGCCGTTCAGAAATTATTCACAGAAACAGATGATAAATGGGTCGATACGGATAGCCCTACTCTTGAATTCCTTGAGGATGATTCTTTCCTGTGGGCTTCTGAAAGAGACGGAAACCGCCATCTGTACTGGTATGATAAAGATGGAAAGCTTAAAAAGCAGGTGACAAAAGGAAACTGGGAAGTAACAGATTATTACGGATTCAATCCAAAATCTAAAGAAATTTACGTCCAGACTACTGAAAAAGGGAGCATCAACAAAGTAGTTTCAAAAGTAAATATTGAAAACGGAAAATCCCAGCTGATCTCTAATGCGGAAGGAAACAACTCTGCCAACTTCAGTAAGAATTACAACTATTTCATTGAAACCTCATCCACTGCTTCAAAACCATATACTTTTGTTTTAAAAGACGGAAACGGTAAAACGGTAAAAGAGCTTCAGAATAATAACGAACAGCTTCAGAAATTAAAAGCAGATAACTTTACAGAAAAAGAATTCATTACTATTCCTAACGATGCAGGAGATCAGATGAATGCATGGATTATCAAGCCTAAGAATTTTGATCCTAATAAAAAGTATCCTTTATTTATGTTCCAGTATTCAGGACCGGGTTCTCAGCAGGTTGCCAATTCATGGGACAATGGAAATGCATTATGGTTTAATCATTTGGTACAGAAAGGTTATATCGTTGCCTGTGTAGACGGCCGTGGAACGGGATACAAAGGAACTAAATTCAAAAAAGTGACTTATATGAATTTAGGAAAATATGAAATTGAAGATCAGATCACTGCTGCAAAATGGTTCGGAAAACAATCTTACATCGACAAAACAAGAATCGGAATGTTCGGATGGAGTTTCGGTGGTTATATGACCAGTTTGGCAATGACGAAAGGTGCGGATGTTTTCAAAGCAGGAATTGCAGTAGCACCGGTTACGAACTGGAGATATTATGATTCTGTTTATACGGAAAGATTCATGAGGACACCTCAGGAAAATCCTGACGGGTATGATAAAAACTCCCCGACAGAATACGCCAACTTATTAAAAGGTAAATTCCTGTTAATTCACGGAACCGCTGATGACAATGTACATTTTCAGAATTCTATGGAATTCTCTGAAGCTTTGATCCAAAACAAGAAACAGTTCGATTTCATGGCTTATCCGGACAAAAACCACGGAATTTATGGTGGGCAGACAAGGCCACAGCTATATCAGAAAATGACTGATTTTATAATAGAAAATCTGTAATGAGGTATCTATTTGTTTTGCCAATGCTCCTGGGTTATTCTTTTGCAGAATCACAGGCGTTGGCAGTGACAAAGGAGAAAATGGAGGTGGCTGTTTTTTCTGAAGGAAATTGGGAAATAAGAAAAATCAATGATGAATTCAATCTTTCACAAACAACTGCCATTACTGAAAACGGTGCAAAACTTATTCTTTATAAAGATAAAACGTGGAAATACGCCGATAATAAAGATCGGGAGGCTTTTGAAAATATTTCCGTAAATCATCAAAAACTTTCAAAAGCAGCATCTGCAGACTCTTTGGTAAGAAGTCAACGGGCTGATGGTGGTGTATATATAGACAAAAAGAAATGGGATATTTATGAAAGTGAACATCTTGGTTTTCCTGAATATACATTTGTAAGATATGATGAATTAAATATTTACGGTTCTTTTTTTTGTATAAATTCAAAAAAAGAGAATATTGAGGCCATTAAAAATGAAGCTATAGGATCTATTTTAAACTTTCCTAATCATTCTACTTTAAAGAAGACAGAATATAGAAATGTGAATAATTTACCTATGTTTCATATTGGCTATTCAAAAAAAATAGACGGTGATCATTTTGACTACCTGGAAAATTATTTTCTTACGAGCTACGGCTATTGCCGTATTACTGGATCTACTTATAGTAATCAGTTTAAAAAAAATAAGGAAGAGATTGAAAAACTAATCAATGGACTTTCAAAAGCTGAGCAGTGGAAAAGAAATGAACAAGTTCCGGTACCCCCTCCTCAAATTTATAATTAAGTAAAAATATAATCCCTTTCAAGTCTGAAGGGGATTTTTATTTATTTCATTAATCATTTCCAGCTGTATTATTTATTTTATCAATTGAAATTAAAAACTTATTTTTGGGAAATTTGAAAATTGATTATATGAAGACTAAACATCCTAAGGGCCTGCCCTTCCTCTTTTTCACAGAAATGTGGGAGCGTTTCGGGTACTATCTGATTCTTGGAATCTTTGTGCTTTACGTCATCGAGCCTACCGGAATGAAAGGCGGTCTTGGACTTCCGGACAAAACCGCTGATGACATTTTCGGAACATATATCGCTTTGACCTATTTAACACCTTTCCTTGGAGGATTTTTGGCTGACAGGGTTTTAGGATATATAAAATCTATTTATCTGGGCGGAATCCTGATGGCCGCAGGGTATATCGGGATGGGAGTTTTCAAAGATCTTCCTCTTTTTTACGGTTCACTGGCACTGATCATTATTGGAAACGGTTTTTTTAAGCCTACTATTTCTACATTGTTAGGAAACCTCTACTCTGAAGAGCCTTACAAAGCTAATAAAGACTCCGGATATAATATTTTCTATATGGGAATCAATATCGGGGCATTTATCTGTAATATTATTGCCGCTTTTATGCGTAATAAATTCGGATGGGGTGAAGCCTTCATTACTGCAGGTGTTGGAATGCTGATTGGAATGGTCATTTTTACCATCGGAAGAAAACATTACATCCATGCTGCACAGATGAAGCCTGTACAGGAAGGTGATACAAAGCTTTCTGAAATTTTAATTAAAGTTTTCCTCCCTGCCATTGCCGTTGGAGCTATAGGATGGTTTATCCCGGGAAATATTTTCGGAAGCGACAGTACGGATGCCTTTATTTTCGCCTGTGTTCCTGTGATTTACTTTTATGCTTCGCTTTACTTTAAAGCCAAACCGGAAGAAAAGCCTTCTATCGGAGCCTTGCTTTCAGTATTCCTGATCAGTATGTTCTTTTGGGCAGTTTTCAAACAGAATGGTACGGCACTTACAAGATGGGCCAATTATTATACGGACAGAAGTGTTCCCGCTTCTTTGGAAAAGCCACTTGAAGATATTTATATGGTGGAAGGAAAAAGTTATGAAGACAAAGAAGTTCCGGTATATGACAATCAGTTCCAGTCTCAAAAAGATAAAGATGGAAAAAGCATTAAAGAAAACGGAAAAGATATTTATTTCAAAAATATTACGCCAGAACAGCGTGCAGCTTTAGAGAAAAATCCTGAGTCTAAAGTTTATTTATATAATACAGAATTATTTCAGTCTATCAATCCGTTTTGGGTAATTGCCCTTACACCGTTAGTTGTAGGATTCTGGGCTTTATTAAGAAGAAAAGGAAAAGAACCTTTAACGCCTACAAAAATTGTTTTGGGATTATTTATATCCGGATTATCATGTCTTGTAATGGTTCTTGCGGTTATGGCCGGAGACAATGGTGCTGTAAAAGTATCTCCATTATGGCTGGTTGCCGGTTATGGGGTAATAACGGTCGGAGAATTATGTCTTTCACCAATGGGACTTTCTTTTGTATCCAAACTTTCACCGGCTAGAATTACAGCATTGATGATGGGAGGATTTTTCCTGGCTAACTCTGTAGGAAACAAGCTTTCAGGAATTCTGGCAAGTACGTGGTACAGCTACGATAACAAGATGAATTACTTCCTTGTCAACTTTGCACTGTTAATATTTGCGACACTTTTAGGACTTTCTATGTTAAAAAGGCTGAACAAAATTATGAAGGAAAAGGGACACTAATCCTGATTATCATAAAGAATATCAAGCTACAGAATCACTCTGTAGCTTTTTTATTTAAATATAAAATTAAAACCTTGCCAAAAACTCAAAAAAAACTATATTTGTCAGTCTTAACAAAAATTAACAATAGAATGGATAATATTGAAGCATTAAGTCCGAAACCGGATGAATTTGTAGAGAATAAGAATTCAAGGCATCCAAAGGGGCTGTGGGTTCTTTTCGGAACAGAAATGTGGGAGCGTTTCAACTTTTATGGGATGAGAGCCCTTTTGACGCTCTTCATGGTAAATTCCTTATTAATAAAAGAAGCTGATGCGGCAATCATTTACGGTGGATTTTTAGCTTTATGTTATTTAACTCCTCTTTTGGGAGGCTTCATTGCAGATAAATATATCGGAAACAGGAATGCCATCCTAATTGGTGGATCTTTAATGGCTATCGGCCAGTTTCTACTGTTTATCAGCGCCTCTACTTTCTCTGCCGATCTTGGCAGTTCTAAAATGATCATGTGGCTGGCTTTATTCGTTATCATTTTTGGTAATGGATTTTTTAAGCCTAATATTTCCTCAATGGTGGGTAGTCTTTATCCTAAGCAGGAGAAATCCAAACTGGACTCTGCTTTTACCATTTTCTATATGGGGATCAACATTGGAGCATTCCTTGGACAGTTTATCTGCCCTTATGTAGGAGATGTGAAAGATGCCACTACAGGAGTAAGAGATATTTTTGCTTTCAAATGGGGATTTTTAGCAGCTTCAATTGCAATGGTCGTTGGAACAATAACATTCTTTATCCTTAAAAATAAATATGTGGTAACGCCGGAAGGAAGACCTATCGGTGGATTACCAAAAAACAATACCAGTGCAGACTTTGAAGAAGGTGAAACTCAGACCGCAAAATTCTCAGGAACATCATTAGGGATTACTGGATTAATTTTTATCGTTCTATTTTTCGCTTTCAGGTATTTGCTCGTAGGAGAATTCGGGTTTAAAGCGGTAGAAATGGGTCAGCTGATCAAGGGAATTATTTATCCTTTCATTTATGCAGCCGGTATTGCCTTAGCCTTCCTGATCATGAGTTCTGCGGAGAACAAGATTGAAAGACAGAGAATCTGGGTAATCTATATAGTATCCTTCTTTATTATTTTCTTCTGGGCAGCTTTCGAGCAGGCGGGATCTTCATTAACGTTTATTGCAGATAACCAGACAGACAGAAACATTTTTGGGTGGAATATGCCACCTTCAATGGTTCAGATCTTCAACGGTATTTTCGTTGTTCTGTTAGCCGTTCCATTCAGTTTAACATGGGATAAATTGAGAGCAAAAGGAAAAGAACCGGTATCTCCTTTCAAACAGGCCATGGGATTAGCATTGATCGCTCTTTCTTACTTTATCATTGCACACAACGTAAAAGATCTTGGAAATTCAGGATTACTAGCTATCAAATGGTTAATGCTTCTTTATTTCATCCAGACTTGTGGTGAACTTTGTTTATCTCCGATTGGTTTATCATTGGTAGGTAAATTGGCTCCAAAAAGATTCGCCTCTTTATTATATGGTGTATTCTTTATTTCCAATGCTGCAGGTTATGCGTTGGCAGGTTCGTTGGGAGCTCTTATCCCGGCTACAGGTGATAAATTTACTAAAGCACAGGAAATTGGAGTAAATCTTCAGGACGTTTTAGATAAAAAAGTAACACTGACTGCTGATCAGGCAGCAGCGTTTGAGAAAGCTCAGTTACCTATACAAAATCCTACATTTGCAGGATTTGAGATCCACAACTTATTCGAATTCTTTATGGTATTCGTAGTACTTTGTGGTATCGCAGCAGTTATTCTGGCGCTAATTTCTCCAATTTTAAAGAAAATGATGCACGGTGTAAAATAACCGCATCAATAAAATACAACAAAACCTCTGCTAAGTCGGAGGTTTTTTTTATTTTCGTATGATGGAAATTTCCGAAGATTCTTTATTTCAATCCGTAAAGGAAATTATTAGGCAGTCGCGCGAAAAAGTGTTTCGGATAGCGAATTCTACTTTACTGCTCACCTACTGGCAGATTGGAAAACTGATCGTGGAAGATGAACAGCAGGGAAAAGAACGTGCTGAATATGGAAAGCAAACCTTAAAAAATCTTTCTAAAAAACTCTCTCTGGAGTTTGGAAAAGGCTTTGATGAAAGCAACCTTCGAAATATGCGCTCTTTTTATAAGGTATTTCCAATATGTGACGCAGTGCGTCACGAATTGAGTTGGACGCATTACAGATTGCTGATAAGGCTTGATCATATTGATAAAACAAACTATTACATCAATGAAGCCATTCAGAATAACTGGAATTACAGGGATCTAAAAAGACAGATCAATTCACTTGCCTACGAAAGAGTTTTAGAACACAAAAAATCTCCAGTAGAAAATATTCACAGCCTATTAAAAGATCCTTACATTTTTGAATTTTTGGGCTTAACTTCTGATCAAAAAATCTCAGAAAAAGAAATTGAAACCGCCATTATCGATCATATTCAGAAGTTTCTTCTGGAATTTGGAAAAGGATTTGCTTTTGTGGCAAGACAACAGCATATTTCTACCGATACTTCAGACTTTTATATCGACCTTGTTTTTTACAATTATATACTTAAATGCTTTGTCATTATTGATCTTAAAACAGGCGAACTTTCCCATCAGGACATCGGACAGATCGATATGTACGTACGAATGTATGATGATCTGAAACGCGGAGAAGGCGACAATCCAACGATTGGAATTTTACTGTGTTCAGAAAAAGACGAAACCATTGTAAAATATTCCGTTCTGAACGACAAAAACAATCTCTTTGCCAGCAAATACCTCCTCTATCTTCCAAAAGAAGAAGAATTAAAAGAAATCATTGATCAGGACAGAATCCGTTTCGAGCTGGATCAAAACAATAAAAACCCTAATTAAAATTATCATATACAATTATGAGCTTAACTCTAGATGAAATACAAAATTTCAAAGGAAAATATCCCAGACAGATCTGGAGCCTGTTTTTCTCTGAAATGTGGGAACGTTTCTGTTTCTACGGAATGCGCGGAATGCTGGTTTTCTTTATGATCTCCCAGCTTAATTTCCATGAAAAAGAAGCCAATCTCCAATATGGGGCCACCCAGGCATTTGTTTATGCCTTCACCTTTATCGGTGGGCTTTTTGCCGATAAAATTCTTGGATTCAGAAAATCTCTCTTTTGGGGTGGACTTTTAATGATTGTGGGAAGTTTAATTCTGGCCACCGATCCCCATAAATTCTTTTTCCTTGGAATTGCATTTACCGTAGTAGGAACAGGTTTCTTTAAACCCAATATCTCATCTATGGTAGGACAGCTTTACAAGCCGAACGACTCAAGGGCAGATGCCGGTTTTTCTCTATTTTATGCAGGGATCAATCTGGGAGCTTTACTAGGTGGTTATCTATGTATTGCTATTGGAAAAGGAGAAGTGTTAGGTAATATTATTCCAGAAGCAATGCGATGGAATGTTGCTTTCGGACTAGCTGCAATAGTAATGGTTATTAGCCTTATCAATTTTGTATTTACTCAAAGAAGCCTGGGGACAATAGGTCTTCAGCCAGGGCATCCTTTAGCAGAAGTAAAAGCTGCTCCTATTTCAAAATGGAAAGAATATGGAGTGTATGTTTTATCACTGGTTTTTGTTCCGATTATCATGAAGATGGTAGCCAAAACGGAATATACAGATTATTTTATGTGGGTTATCGGCCCTTTGACGCTGATCTATCTGTTTTATGAGATGTCTAAAGTAACTGCCTCAGAGCGTAAAAAACTTTGGGCGGCCCTGGTTTTCATTATTTTCTCTATTATATTCTGGGGAATTTATGAACAAAGCGGTGGTTCTTTAAGTATTTTCGCTGCTAAAAACTTAAATAAAGACCTTCTGGGATTAGATCCAAATGGGGTAAACAACTCAGGAGGTGCATTTTTCATTATTTTCCTTGCCCCTCTGATCGGTCTTCTTTGGATATGGCTGAACAAAAGAAAAATTGAACCAAATACCATCGTTAAATTCGGTTTAGGATTTATTTTCCTTGGAATTGGGTACTATGTTTTATTTGCAACCAGGCTCTTTGCTGACCTTCAGGGCGTAACATCGTTGAACTTCTTCACATTGGCATTATTGATTATCACCCTTGGAGAACTATGCCTGTCACCGATTGGGCTATCGATTATGACAAAGCTTTCCACGAAGAATCTTCAGGGAATGATGATGGGAATGTGGTTCCTGGCTTCAGCTTACGGACAGTATGTTGCCGGAATTATTGGAGCCGGACTAGCCACCGCAAAAGAAGGCTCTACAAACTATGATGCTTTGATCACTTATACTGATGGATATAAACAATTGGGATTATATGCGGTAATTGCCGGTGTGGTATTAATTTTGATATCTCCGTTTGTGAAAAAATTAATGCAGGAGGTAAAATAAAGTAAGCAAGATTATGCTTATTTTTACGTAAATATCAAATTATGAAGAAAATTATAAGCATATTCCTTCTACTTTTAGTCACATTTAGTTTTGCCCAGGTCAAGTGGATGACGATTGAAGAAGCTTTAAAAGCTCAAAAAGAAAATCCAAAAAAGATCCTGATCGATTTTTATGCAGATTGGTGTGGCCCATGCAAGATCATGGATAAAAAAACATATGGCCACGATGTGATCGCCCAGATCTTAAATGAAAATTTTTATCCTGTAAAGTTTAATGCTGAAGAAAAAAAGACAATAGATGTTTTTGGAAGAACCTTTTCCAATGAAAATACTGAACATAAAAAGGGCAAAAATTCGCTCCACGAATTTACTCAGTATATGAATGTAGGTGCAGTTCCCAGCACTGTTTTTTTGGATGAAAAAGGAGGTCCAATCACTATCCTGCAAGGAGAATTGTCTGCAAAGGAACTTGAGCCTTATTTAGAATTTATCTCTAAAGACCTCTTTAAAAAGATCCGTTCAAGGGAACAATGGGAAGATTATCAGAAAAAGTTCAAATCTAAGATCAAAGATTAAAACGATACAGCAGCTTTCAAAATTGGAAGCTGCTTTTTTGCTTCTTAGGATCAATATTTTTAAAAAAAATTTTAATCTTCAGTCTATTTTCCCGAAATTAGGGCTCATTTTTAAAAAGTGACTTTAGAAACTTCTATAGAATACGTAAAAGGAATTGGTCCTGACAGAGCCAAACTCATCAAAAATGTGTTGGGTCTTTCAACCGTTGACGACCTTCTGAACTTCTACCCTATCCGTTATCTGGATAAGAGTAAGGTATTTAAAATTTCTCAGCTTGAGGAAAGCAGTGTTGAAATACAGCTGAAAGGAAGAATCACACAAGTACAGGAAATTCAAACCGGGAAAACGAAAAGACTTTCGGCAAAGTTCAATGATGATACCGGATCGATGGATCTCGTGTGGTTCCAGTATTCAAAATGGCTTAAGGAACAGATCCCGATTAACCGTGAAGTTTATATTTTCGGTAAGATCAATGTTTTTAACCGTCAGTTTTCTATGCCGCACCCCGAAATAGAAGGAGAGGAAAACAAAGAAGGTGACAACCGTTTGAAACCGATCTATCCAAGTTCGGAAAAGCTAACTAAAAGAGGACTAAATCAAAGGTTTTTTCAAATTGTTTTAAGAAATATATGTAAAGAAATTCCGAATCTTATTGAAGAAAATTTTCCGGATTATCTGATGAAAGCATTTAAGTTTTTATCGAGGCAACATACTTTTTTAAACATTCATTTCCCAAAGGATATGATGCATTATGAAAAAGCCGACAACAGGCTGAAGTTTGAAGAATCATTCTTTTTTCAGCTGGGATATGCCCTGAAAAAACTTCATCACAAAACCCATTCACCAGGAAATCCATTTCCAATTGTGGGTCATCATTTCAATGATTTTTATAACCATCATATTCCTTTTGATCTTACCGGTGCCCAGAAGCGGGTTTTAAAAGAGATCCGTATTGACATGAAGAGACCTATTCAGATGAACAGGCTTCTGCAGGGCGATGTAGGATCCGGAAAAACAATGGTGGCTCTACTTACCATGCTGATTGCAATGGATAACGGTTTTCAGAGCTGTATAATGGCGCCTACAGAAATTCTTGCCCAACAGCATTTTAACGGTATAAAAGATCTTTTAGCTGCAACAGATATCAATGTGCGTCTTTTAACGGGTTCAAGCAAAACTTCAGAAAGAAAGATCATTCATGAAGAACTGGAAAACGGGACACTTTCTATATTGATAGGGACACACGCAGTTCTTGAAGATAAGGTAAAGTTTAAAAATCTTGGACTAGCCATTATTGATGAGCAGCATAGATTTGGGGTTGCACAGAGGGCCAAATTATGGGCAAAGAATAAAATTCCTCCACATATTCTGGTGATGACCGCTACTCCTATTCCAAGGACGCTGGCAATGAGCTTTTATTCGGATCTTGATGTTTCTGTTATTGATGAAATGCCTGTAGGAAGAAAACCTATCGTCACTGCTCACAGACGGGAAAAAGACAGAACTTATGTCTATAATTTCTGCAGGGATGAGATTAAAAAAGGGAGGCAGGTTTACTTTGTATATCCCCTGATCGAGGAATCTGAAACTTTAGATTACAAAAACCTGATGGAAGGTCTCGAGCATGTCATGAATGCATTTTCAGACTACAATGTCTCTATGCTTCACGGGAAAATGAAACCTGCAGAAAAAGATATTGCTATGAATTATTTTGCATCAGGAGAAGCAGAGATCATGGTAGCTACTACTGTAATTGAAGTAGGTGTAAATGTACCCAATGCTTCTGTCATGGTAATAGAAAGTTCGGAAAGGTTCGGGCTTTCCCAGCTTCACCAGCTTCGTGGCCGTGTAGGAAGAGGTGCCGAGCAGAGTTACTGTATTCTTATGACTTCTGATAAATTATCGAAGGAGAGCAGAACCCGCATCAGAACAATGACGGAAACCAATGATGGCTTTAAAATTTCTGAGGTGGATATGCAGCTCAGAGGCCCGGGAGATATTCTGGGAACGCAACAGAGCGGAGTGGTAGATTTTAAAAGGCTGGATCTTGTGAATGATTCTGCCATTATCAAAACCACAAAAAATACGGTTGATAAAATCCTTGAAACAGATCCGCATCTTCTAAATCCGGATAATCTGATCATCAAAAATTATTATCTGAGGTACTACAAGGGAAAAAATAAATGGAGCAAAATTTCATAAAAAAACCGCGAAAAGAAAAATCTTTCCGCGGCCCCCTTATAAAACTGTTATTTAGAAGAAATTACTTTTGGTCTGTTTAAAATAATTTATTTTAATAGCAAGAACTAATATCTTGTGATTTGGTGTGAAAATATTTATATACTATTTGAATTTTTCAGCCCTGGCTATTAAAATAAATTATAAAAACAAAATGAATTATTTTTCCAACTTGCTTATTATAAAAACTAACTGTTAAAGTTGAAGGGAGTGGGAATGAAACGAATAAATGCCCTTCACCTTTTTTAAGTTTTCATGATTGTACCGTTTTGTTTAAAGATCTTCTATGCTTTATAATTGGAAATAAACATAATTCATTTTGTTAAAACTAACATTGTGATTTATATACTTAATTTCTGTTGAAATAATCTATTCTCTTATCATCCATTGCTTTTTTATATAACGAATTTGTGTTGCAATGTTTCGTTTACAAAATTGCTGATATTACATGAATCTTTCCTTATATGATTTTAATTATTAGTTATACAATTTTCACCTTTAAGTGAATAGTATGTATTAAATATCAGCGTTCTTTTAAAATATAAAAACTCTAATAACCCATTATTCATCAAACTTTCATGATGAAATTATCTTTATTGAATCCGGAGGTATGATACTGCCAGTTTATTGTAATAATTTCTGTAAGTGACTTTTTCAGTCTTTCATACGTCTCAGGTTTTTTCATAAAAATATGAGCTCCATTCACCAGGATTTCCTCTATTTCATTTTCAGAAATCTGATCAGCATATACTGCAATTACCATATTAGTGAATCTGGGATCAGCTTTTATTTCGTTCAACAAATCCGCAGAGCTTTTCCCGTGAATATTATAATTAATTAAAATCAATTCCGGAATAATAGCCTCATTGCTGTCCAGATATTCTATAAGTTCTCTGGGATTTAAGAAACACTGGGATTTAACCCCTATTTTTAAGCTCTTGAATATGCTTTTAAAGAAAATGATAGTCCCTTCATCATCATCTACCACTATTACATTCAGGTATTCCTTATTCATACAGCATTTCAGAATTAATAAGCATACTTTGGATCTTTCTTCTTTTGGTAATGATCTTCAGAAACTGAGAAGGTGTGATTCCGGTTGTATTTTTAAATTGAGTACTCAAATGGGCTACACTTGAATAATTCAGCTTATGAGCAATCTCCGTAAGGCTCTGCTTATTGTTGATGATCAGCTCTTTTGCATATTCAATCTTCTGCAGAATGATAAAGTTTTCTATAGAGGTAAAAGCAACCTCTGAAAAAAGGTTGGAAAGATACCCGTAACTGTGATTCAGCTTTTCTGCAATATAAATAGATGCTTTTACAGGAACAGCATTTTCAGAAAAAACAAGTTCTACGATAGCATCCTTTATTTTCTGCACTAAAGCCGTTTTCTGGCTTTCAATAATCTCTATGCCATAATCTTCAAGATTCTTCTTAAAAAGACTATGCTGCTCTTGGGTAATGGGTTCAAAGAATTCCACTTCCCCGAAGTTCAGCAGGCGGTATTTCAGCCCATGCTCTTTGAGTTTTTCATCCAATACTTTCTTACAGAGCGCATTGAAATCAAATTTTACATACATTTTCATCCTAATATAAGTGTGTCAAAATTTGAAGTAAATATAATAATTTATTTCATTTAAAAGTGAAATAGTATATATTTTTTTAACATAATATAAAAAAAAACAAAAAACTCCTGCATTATTGAATACAGGAATTAAACACTAAGGATGAAAAAAATATACTGATAAAAAGCTGCAATAGCTCTAAACCAAGCATATGAATGTATTATTGAAAGTGATTTGGTTCTGACACAAAGATGGATCAAAAAGAAACATCCCATGTTATAGAATTATAATATATTGTTACAGAATTTTAAGTCAATTATTCGTGAATTAAGAATTCCATAAGAAAATCATCCATTACATATCCCTGGCCTATATCAAAAATACCTTCTCCATAAACGGCATATCCCTGGGATTCATAAAAGTTTCTGGCAGCATTATACTTATTAACATTCAAAATGATTCTGTTGTTACCATTTTCAGTTACTTTCTGATTCAGGAACCGAAGTGCTTCTTTTCCAAAACCTTTTCCTTTACTTTCCGGAACTAAATAAATCCGGTGAAGCTTCGTTGTTCCCTCTTCATAATTACATTCATATCCAATAAATCCTTCATAGGAACCATTTCCTTCGTCCTGAATCAGATAATAATGATAATTTTTATTCTGAAGATGGTTGCCAATCTCCGCTTCGGAATACATTTCTGAAAGCATATACTCCATCTGTTCTGCAGAAAGTATTTCAGCATACGCATTTTCCCATGATCTTTTTGCCAGATCCTGGATAAGAGAAATGTCTTTTTCTGTTGCTTTTATTAATTTCATGATTTTTATGATTAAAAAAAGTGAAAAGCCAGAACTTTTCACCTTTGTTATTGTTATTTCAATTGTGAATTGTTATTAGTGAGTTTTAAATTAATATAAAAAATTCACTATTCACTTGCGAAGTAAAACTTGCAATTCACATTTTTAAATTTTCGCCATTTCAACTTTAATCTTAGTATGCAGCCCTTCTGAAGCTTTAACTAAAGGAAGTCTCAGGTAATTTTTAATGATTCCTTTTTCAGCCAGGATTACCTTAATTCCGCAAGGGTTACCTTCTGCAAAAATAAGTCTTGTGATCTCTACTAACTTATTGTGAATTTCGTAGGCTTCTTTTACTTTTCCATCAAAAGCCAATTGAACCATGGTAGAAAACTCTTTTGGATATCCTTGTCCGATCACAGAAATTACTCCGTTTCCTCCTGCTAAAGTTACAGGAAGTGTATATTCATCATCTCCGGAAACCAATGAAAAACCTTCAGGTTTCTTTCTTAAGATATCAAAATACTGAAGAATGTTCGGAGCTGCTTCTTTAATCATGAAAAGGTTTGGAAATTCATTGGCCAGACGGATGGTAGTATCTGCCTCAACGTTCTGCCCTGTTCTGGATGGAACGTTGTAAATAATGATTTTTTTTCCTGTAGAAGCCAGCATTTTATAGTGCTGATAAAGTCCTTCCTGATTAGGCTTATTATAATATGGAGATACGGAAAGTACTGCATCGAACGCAGAAAGATCTGCTTCTTCTATCTGTTTCTTGACTTCAAGAGTATTATTGCCGCCTATTCCCAAAACTAAAGGAAGACGTTTATTATTAACCTTAATGATATGCTCAATTACCTGTTTCTTTTCCTCATCAGAAAGCGTTGCAGCTTCTGCTGTAGTTCCCAAAACAACTAAATAATTGGTTCCGTTTTCGATATTATATTCAACAAGTTTTGTTAAACTCTCGAAATCTACGGATAAATCTTCATTAAAGGGCGTTACTAACGCAACACCTACTCCTTTTAAAATGCTCATCTGTTAGAATTATTTTTGTCAAATTTAATAATTTACAGTAAGAATTTATAATAAATAATAATGTTTTATTATACATATAATTATATTTGCATATACTAAAAGATATTATGACATCGCCATGACCTTAGTTATTATAAAATTACTATAAGTACCAGCGATTACATATGACCTTTAAAAAAAATTAATTTGCAACATATGAAAAATAAATTCTTGTTACTAGGAATTGCTCTGGCTTCGCTTACTGCCTGCAAAACAGCTTCTACACTGCAGCTGGCGGATGTAAAGACGCAGAAAAATATTTCTATTAATAACGAGCTAGAGAATGATGAGGCGTTTGTAAAAGTTATTGAACCTTATAAGCAGAAACTGGACAAAGAGATGAATCAGAAGATCTCACATACCAGCATAGATCTTACAAAGCAAGGAGATAACAGCAATCTGGGTAATCTTTTGGCTGACTACACGTTTGAAGGAGCTGATGTGTGGACGAAAAAGAATCTTCAGAAAAATGTAGATGCTGCTCTGATCAATATCGGAGGAATCCGTACTACGATCGGAAGTGGAGATATTCTTTTGAAAAGTGTCTTTGAAGTAATGCCTTTTGAAAATGAAGTAATCATTGTAAAAATGAAAGGAGCAGATCTTCAGGGGCTTTTTGATTATTATGCAAAAACACAGGTAAACAACCCGGTCTCTCATTTATATATTGAAACGAATAACGGGCAGCTTACCCAATCCCTGATTAATGGAAAGCCTGTAGTTCCAACTCAGGATTATTATATTGCTACTTCGGATTATCTGGCGCTGGGCGGAGATAATATGAAGTTCTTTTCCAAAGGAGAATCAATCTCTACAGGAATAAGGTTAAGAGATCTTTTCATAGAATATTTCAAGAAAACTTCAGAAGTGGTTCCCAATACAGACATTCGTTTAAATTTTATCGGTAAGAAATAATGGATAGAAAAAGTTTTTTAAAAGTAATAGGTGGTGGGTCTTTAGCAGCAGCTTTAGCTCCCAATATGATGATGGCGGAAGAATTGAAATTCAATCCTTTTAAATCCGCAAATAAACTGACGATCCTTCATACCAATGATCAGCATAGCAGAATTGAGCCTTTTGATGCCAGCTACACCAAAAATCCCAATCAGGGCGGTTTTGCAAGAAGGGCAAGTTTAATTCAACAGATAAGAAATCAGGAAAGCAATGTTCTGCTTCTTGATTCCGGTGATATCTTCCAGGGAACTCCTTATTTCAACTTTTTTGGAGGTGAACTGGAGTTTAAATTAATGTCCATGATGAAGTATGATGCTTCAACGATGGGAAACCACGATTTTGATAACAGCCTGGACGGATTCTTAAAGGTATTACCCAATGCGAAGTTCCCTTTTATCTGCTCAAATTACGATTTCAAAAATACAGTACTGGACGGAAAAACGTCACAGTATAAGATTTTTAACAAAAACGGAATAAAAGTAGGAATTTTTGGAGTGGGTATCCAGCTGGACGGTCTTGTCGGTAAAAAACAATACGGAGAAACTGTATACTCAGATCCTGTAGATGTGGCACAGCATTATTCCAATTTCCTGAAAAACGAACAAAAATGTGATCTTGTGATCTGCCTTTCTCATATCGGCTATGACTACAAAGACGAACCTAATAAAATAAGTGATAAAATTCTGGCTGCCAAAACGGAAAATATTGATATTATCTTAGGTGGGCATACCCATACTTTCTTACCTGAACCTCAAACATTCACCAACAGACAGGGTAAAAATGTTCTGGTAAATCAAGTCGGATGGGCGGGTCTTCTTCTGGGCAGAATAGATTTTTACTTCGACGCAAATAAAAACGTAAAGCATATTTCCTGGAATAACCAGGCAATAGACAGCAGTATAACCGCATAATATGAAAAAACTCTCTTTAATTTCTCTTGGTATTTTAGCATCCCTGCAGTTCACGAATGCGCAGGTCATTTCATCAAAAAAATGGACGGATCTTTTTTCCTACAATAATGTCTTAGCCATGAAGGAAGACAATGGGAAAATAATCGCTGCCACAGAAAACGGGATATTCTACTATACAATCTCAACAGGAGAGATTACAAAGCTGTCAAAAGCCAACGGTCTCCACGATATCAGCATATCTGCCTTCGATTATGATCCACAGACCAAAATAGCTGTGATAGGTTATGAGAATGGTTCTATGGATGTCGTGACCCCACAGGAGATCAAATATATTGTTGATATTCCTATTGCAACGGGTTATAATGGAAGTAAAAAAATTAATCATATTTCCATTACAGGGAACCAAGCTGTAATTTCTGTAGGTTATGGAGTTTCCATATTTAATTTAAATAAAAAAGAATTCGGAGATTCTGCATTCTTTACTACGGGCGGAGTATACGAAGCAAGTAATGAAGCGACTATTTTAGGTAATAAGGTGTATTCTGTAACCAATACCGGTCTGAAAACCCACGAAATGAACACTACATTTCCTGTATTCTCTACATGGACAACAGAAATACCCGGATCTTTCAAACATATTGATTCAGAAGCTTCATCTCTTATTTATTCTTCTGCAACTTCTGCTTTTATCTACAATAATGGAACAGGAACACCGCTTCCTGCAGCTTTTGGGAACATTCAGGATATTGTTTTAACACCCAACAGTATCGTAGTAACAGACAACAGAATCTATACATTTGGTTTAAACGGAATATCTACAGGGGCAGTAAGTTTAGGAGAAGACTGCAACACTGCTATTACCGTTAGTGGAAAAGTATATGGAGGAACAATATTGTCCGGAATAAAAGAAGAAAGTGGTATTACTTACAAGCCATCAGGTCCCTATTCAAATTCTTCCAGTAGTATTAATCTGTATGATAATAATCAGATGCTGGTTTCAGCAGGGTCAAGAGAAAACAGATATAATCAACCTGCTCAAAATCCTAAAAAACCAGGTTTCTATTATTTTAATGGCACTGAATGGATGCGTCCTTCTTTCTTTTCAACAACTACCGCTCCAATCAATGTAATGGATGCCGTGTTTAATCCGGCAGACAACAGCGAGTTATTTTTCACAAATTATACGATAACTGCTCAAGGAGTCTATAAAATGAAATACAATTCAGGCACTAAAGATTTTGATTTCGTTAAGAGTTATAATTTAGGATCTCCCGGTGATTATTCACACCGTCCGGTAGGTTTTGCAAGTGATCCTCAGAATAATCTGTTTGTTTCTTTCGGTTTCAACTACGGAAGTCCTTCAATAGGTATTTATGACAGAGCAGCTGATGATTTTGTCATCAAAAAGTTTGGGATAACAAGTGATGGTATTCAAAAACCAATCTATCATGAAAATATGCTTTGGATTCCTACTCCAAGAACCAATAATTTTGTCACATACGATTATAAAAATGCCACAAACCTTTCTGATGACACAGACTATATATTAAGTGACGCCAATGGGCTTGCAGGAAATTCAAGAGGAACACTTTCTGTAGCTTTTGATAAATCCGGAGATGCTTGGATAGGTACAGACAGCGGCCTAAGGATACTGACCAATGCAGCTGCTACAATAAAAGATCCGGATCCAAAAGTGGAACCAATCATTATAGAACAAGGCGGAATTGGGGAGGAGCTTTTCAGGGATGCTCAGGTTCTGCAAATAGAAGTAGATGCAGGAGACTATAAATGGCTATCTATAGATGGCGGCGGCGTATATTACCTTTCCTCTGATGGCCAGAAGACCATCAAGCACTTTACGAAAGAAAATTCACCTCTTCCAACCAATTCCGTCACCGATATTAAAGTAGATAGAAAAACAGGGAAAGTTTACTTTGTCACATTTAATGGCATTGTAGCTTACCAGGGAGATGTTGGAGATGTCAATGCCAACTTCGGAAACGTAGTGGTCTATCCTAATCCTGTAGTTTATTCCAACTTTAAAGGAAAAGTGACCATTAAAGGACTCGCAGAAAAAACAAATATCAGAATCACTGATGCAGCAGGAAATGTAATACACTCTGCTGTAGCCAGAGGTGGTTATTATGAATGGGACCTTAACAACATGAAAGGTAACAGAGTGGCTTCAGGTATTTATTTCGTATTGATGACCAATGAAGACGGATCAGATAAGGCTACTGCCAAAATAGCTGTGGTTAATTAATGAATTTACAAAACGGATTTTTATTATCATTCATAAAATACGGCGAAAATGATGCAGTTTTGCATTGTTTTACAGAAGAGGAAGGCTTTCAGACCTATTTCGTAAAGGGTATCTATTCTAAAAGAAATAAAAAGAAAGCTTTGCTTCAGCCCTTAAGCATGCTCAGTTTTACCATTAATCCCACAAGAGGTAACGGAATACCTTCAGTATCAAAATTTGAGCTGGTAAAAAGTCATGATACCTATATGGATATCAAAGCGAATACTGTGATATTCTTTATTTCAGATTTCCTGAACCAGGTTTTGAGGCATGAAAACAAAAACCCGGTTCTCTTCTACAGTATTGATGAGTTTATCAATGAACTGACAAGCAAAAATTACCAATGTCACCTGCTTTTTTTAATTACAGTATTAAAAATTCAGGGAGTTGCCCCATTGGTCAATGACGGAAAATATTTAGATCCTGAAACAGGAATGTTCTCTCCTCTTCCTGCACACCAATTATTCACGGAAGATATATCTGCTCTATGGAAAACAGCTGTTTCTTCGCAAAATCTTTATACAACAAAAATTCATTCTTCACAGCGTAAGGATTTCCTGGACAGCCTTCTCGTATACTATCATTATCATATTACAGATTTTAAAATACCTGCCTCGCTGGAAGTGATTCAGCAGATTTTTGAGTAATTGTTATAATAATTGAGAGAAATTATTCGGTTCAAAACTAACTCCCAACACCTCCTCTGGCTGCCAGCTTATTTATGCTTCGCTTCTCCTGGCATTTCCGTTTCGGATTCTGCAATTTCTTTCTTTGAAAATCTTGGCTGTAAAATTTTTGCGATCAGACCTGTCCATCCTGTTTGGTGTGAAGCTCCTACCCCTCTCCCGTTGTCGCCGTGAAAGTATTCATAGAATAAAATATAATCCTTAAAATCAGGATCGGTTTGAAATCTCTCATATTGCCCATTTACAGGACGTCTCCCTTTTTCGTCCTTTAAAAAGATTGTGGATAATCTTTTGCTTAAAGCATCTGCAATCTGATCCAGATTAGAAAAATTTCCGCTTCCGGTAGGATATTCTACTAAAAAATCGGGACTGTAGTAGAAGAAAAACCGCTGAAGGCTTTCAATGATAAGAAAGTTGATGGGAAACCAAATCGGTCCGCGCCAGTTGCTGTTTCCTCCAAAAAGTCCGCTGTCACTTTCTGCCGGTGTATACTTTACATTGTAATCTATTCCGTTTAAGTTTAAAGTATAAGGATTCTTTTCATATTCTTTAGATAATGCCCGAATTCCGTAGTCGCTTAAAAATTCTTCAGGATTCAGCATTCTTTTTAAAAGTCTTTTCAAACGATGCCCGCGAAGCAGTGAAAGGAGGTGTTTAGAATCCTGCCCTTTCACTTCCCATCTTGATACAAGAGAGGCTAATTCAGGTTTATTTTCAAGAACCCATTTCATTCTTTTCTTAAAATTAGGCAGCTTTTCGATCATTTCATCATCAATAACCTCAACGGCAAACATTGGGATCAGTCCCACAATGGTTCTTAATCTTAAATACATATGATTTCCGTCATTGGAATTAATCGCATCATAGAAAAATTCATCTTCCTCATCCCAAAGACTGAAGTTCTCATCTCCCATATTATCCAGTGAGTTCGCTATGGAAAGAAAATGTTCAAAGAATTTCATCGCCATTTCCTCATAAACATTGTTATAAAGTGCCAGTTCAAGAGCTATTCTCATCATATTCAGGGCAAACATGGCCATCCAGCTTGTTCCATCAGACTGTTCCAGCTGTTCTCCGTTCGGAAGTGTGGTATTTCGGTCAAAAACGCCAATATTATCAAGCCCTAAAAAGCCTCCTTCAAAAATATTATTGCCATTACTGTCTTTTTTATTTACCCACCAGGTAAAATTCATGAGCAGCTTTTGAAAAGCACTTTCTAAAAACTGAATATCCGGTTTTCCTTTAATATACTCATCAATCTTAAAGACTCTGAATACAGCCCATGCATGAACAGGAGGATTTACATCACTGAAATTCCATTCATAAGCAGGAAGCTGCCCGTTGGGATGCATATACCACTCAAACAAGAAAAGTTTTAGCTGATATTTTGCAAAATCAGGGTCTATGAGTGAAAAACTGATGGTATGAAATGCTAAATCCCATGTCGCATACCAGGGATATTCCCATTTATCAGGCATTGAAATGATATGCTCATTGTTGAGATGTTTCCAGTCGTAATTTCTGATATTTTCCCGGGATTTCGGAGGTGGCATTTCGGCAGGATCACCTTTGAGCCATTTTTCTACATTGTAATGGTAAAACATTTTATTCCAAAGCATTCCCGCAAACGCTTGCCGCTGAACCATTTTTTCATCTTCTGATTTTATCCCATTTTGAATTTCAGCATAAAACTCATCCGCTTCCTTTTTTCTCAGTACAAAAGTCTCATCAAAATCAGCAAACGGGTCTTTCAGATCTTTGTCTGTAATTCTGAATTCAAAAATTTTTGATTCTCCTGCTTTTAAGGTTTCATCAATAAAAAAAGAAGCTTTGGTTCCGGTTCCTTTAGGATTTACGGCTTGTGAGTTGCCATTAATAACAAAATCATTGATCCCATTTTTACAATATCTTGATTCATTAGCTGATTGATAGAGCTTTTCAGTATTGGTTTCGTTATTACAGAACAGTGTTTTTAGAGACTGTTTTGCATATATATTTTTAATTTCAAGATCTTTATGCCTTACCGTGATGTGCTCTGCGTCTTCACTGTCCAGTTCAGGCTTATAGTCATCATAGCCCCAATTCCAGGTATTTCTGAACCATACAGTCGGAAGTATGACAAGAAGAGCCTCTTTTTCAGATTTATTGATAATTGTTAATTTAACCAGAATATCATGTTCGCTTTTTTTGGCATATTCTATAAAGATGTCAAAATATTCATTTTGGTCAAAGATCCCGGTATCGATAAGCTCATATTCAGCTTCATTCTTGCTTCTTTGGGCATTGGTTTTTAAAAGTTCCTCATAAGGAAAAGCATTCTGCGGATATTTATACAGCATCTTCATGTAAGAATGTGTAGGTGTGGAATCCAGATAGTAAAAATATTCCTTGACATCTTCGCCGTGGTTTCCCTGTCCGTTGGTGAGACCAAAGAACCGCTCTTTCACCATCTTATCTTTTCTGTTCCAGAATCCTATAGAAAAAACGAGCTTCTGGAGATCATCGCAAATCCCACAAATGCCTTCTTCACCCCAACGGTAAGCTTTGGCTTCAGCGGTGTCATGGGTGGTGTAATTCCAAGCATCTCCATTCTCGCTATAATCTTCACGGACAAGCCCCCATTCCCGGTTGCTGACATATGGACCCCATTTTTTCCATGAAATATCTGAAAGTCGTTCTTTTTCGGACATGTGTTCTTTGATGTATAATGTATTAATGTACAATGTATTAATGATATCGAATCTCAGATGTTCGGGAGGTTGCCAGTAATGGCTTCGGAAACCTCAACCACCAGGTATTTGTCGTTTGTTAATTATTTCCGGATACAGCTTTCAACTCTACGACTCTCCACCCCCATAACACTCCAACTCTACATACCGAAACGCTCAAACATTCAAACTTGAAAGCCTTAAAACCCGCACATCACTTATCCTCCTGTAGAGAAGCTTTCAAAAGTGGTCATTCCTCCATCCACAAAAATGCTGGTTCCTGTGATGTAGTCTGCAAGATCACTGGCCAGAAAAGCTGCTAAGTTTCCGATATCCTGTGGCTGCCCAATCCTATTATACGGAATCAGGGTAAGCAATGAATTCAAAGCTTCAGGAGTACTCCAGGCGTCTTTATTGATTGGTGTCTGGATAGCACCCGGACAAATGGAATTGATACGAATTTTATTAGCTCCATATTCCTGAGCCAGCGTCTGCATCAGCATTCTGATAGCGCCTTTGCTGGATGCATAATTGGCATGTCCAGCCCATGGAATAATTTCGTGTACAGAACTGATATGGATAATCTTTCCACAGGCAATGGAACGTGTTGTGTCGATCCCTCTTCGTAAAAATTCTTTAATGGCTTCTCTTGCGCAGAGAAATTGTCCGGTAAGATTCACTCCTATCACAGTGTTCCACTGATCGATGGTCATTTCAGTAAATTTTGAATCTTTTTGGATCCCGGCATTATTGATCAGGATATCTACAGTTTCAAACTGCGACACGGTATCCTGAAACATTTTGATGACCTGGTCTTCTTTGGAAACATCACATTGATAGGTAATGCCTTTTCCGCCGGCATCTGTAATTTCTTTTAAAACGGCCTGTGCCTCATCTGTAGACCTTTCTGAGGAGTGATTGACAATAACTGTTGCTCCTGCAGCAGCAAGACATTTTGCAATTCCCGAACCTATTCCGCTGGAGGCTCCTGTAACTACAGCTACCTGATTACGAAGTGATATTTCCATATTTTATTATTTGATGTTAACTCAAAGTTATGGAAAGAATTCAGCAGGAAGGAAATTTTAAATTTAAATTTTTCTTAAAATTTTTTACTCATCACATACTGAGGACCGCTTCTCCCTATTATGGTCTTCTCATGCTTGATATATCCTGTTTTCAGGTAAACATGATAAGCGGAATGATTCTTATGGTTGACGGCAAGAACAATTTCATCACATTGCGGAAAATTTAGCTTCACAAAATCATCTGCTTTCTGCATGGCCGCTTTTCCAATTCCTTTTCCCTGTAATTCAGGATTTACAGATAAAGATCTCAACAGAACTGAGTTTTTATTATCTGTAAGCTCAAATTTGTCATCACCAAAATCAAGCACAAAAAATCCGGCAGGCTTTTTATCCTCAAAAACGGTAACCGCAAAAGCTTTGGAATCATTTCTGTCTTTGATCCTCTGAAGCGCCTTTTCAGCAGTTGAAGTATACTGTTTCTGTTCTTTATCCAGAGTATAATTAACCCCGAAAAAATCTTCCTGCTTAAAAAATGCTAAGGAAATCATATGTTAATGATGGTAAATATCCTGATACATTACCCCTGCCCTGATCTCAATAGGGAGTTTATTTTCCTCGGGAACTACAGGACAGTTGTAGTCGTAAGCATTATACGCACAGTAAGGCTGATATGATTTGTTGAAATCCAGAATAATGGTATTTCCTTTTGGAGTTTTCAAATCCATATATTTTCCACCGCCATAGGTTTCATTTCCATTGGTAACGTCACGGAAAGGAAGAAAAAGATGGTCTCTGTATTTTTTCTGTTTGATCAGATCAAGACTTTGATATAAAGTAAGGGTATAAGGTTTTCCATCCAACTCAAATGTCGCCTTACCATATTCCCGATAAGATTTTGTTTTTCCGGAAGAGGTAGGAAGTTCAAAAGGTTGGGCATTTTTAGTTTTAACCAGTTTTGCAGTGACCTTATATTTTAAATCAAGTGGAAAGAAAGGATGTTCTTTAAAATTCTTGAAATTTTCTCCCCGTAAAGGAGTTTCCTTTGAATTCAGAAACTCAGCATTCAGTTCTTCCTGAAATTTTTTAACTTCCATTACTTCGGGAGAAACCATTTTTTGGGTAAAAGCAAAAAAAGGGAACAGCAGAAGTATGATGATATATTTTTTCATTTATGATCAAATTATAAGTAAAACTAAGGATTTTCAATGGTTTGAAAAGTTAAAATTGTAATAAAAAGCACAATGTATTTTAAATAATCAGGATAGCTGCTTATTTAGCATATTTTTTGACTACCAGAACACATGGATAGAAAAAAATTCATTAAAACGGGTATTCTTGCAATATCAGGTTTTTATTTTCTTAGCACTGATCTGTTTCAGGCAATGCAGCTCAAAAATGACAGACATGAAGAAAAAATAATTGATGCTCCCATCATTATTATTGGTAGCGGATATGGTGGAGCAGTTTCTGCTCTTCGGCTTTGTGAAGCGGGAAAGAAAGTGATTATGCTGGAAATGGGTCTTAACTGGGAAAAATCGGGACTTCCCTTCTCCAGTATGCTGAAGCCAGGTAAAAGTGCTGCATGGCTGAAAAAGAAGACGATCGCTCCGTTTATGAATATTTTCTCTCTGACTCCTTTTACGGGAACGCTGGACAGGATAGATTTTGAAAACATCAATATCTGGATGGGAAGAGGTGTAGGCGGAGGTTCTCTGGTCAATGGCGGAATGGCTGTTACACCAAAAGAAAGCTATTTTAAGGAAATTTTTCCCGATCTGGATGCTGATCAATTTTATGATCATTATTTTCCTCTGGTACACAAAGAATTGAAGGTAAACGTTATTGATGAGCAGTTTTTAAAAGACTGTCCCTATTATAAATTTACGCAGGTAGGCGAAGCGGAAGCTCATAAAGCAGGATTTAAAACAATTAGGGTCCCGAACGTTTATGATTTCCAGTACATGGAGAAAGAGTACAAAAATGAAGTTCCCCGCTCTGCCCTTAATACGGAAGTAATCTACGGAAATAATCATGGCAAAAACAGTCTTGATAAAACGTATCTCAAAAAAGCTTTGGAAACAGGGAATCTTGAGATCCTTGATCTCCACTGTGTTGAAAATATTAAGCTTAACGATGACAAAACGTATACTTTAAATGCCCGGCAGATCGACACTACCGGAGCAACAGTTTCCGATAAGATATTCAATTGTAAAAAACTGATCCTTGCTGCCGGAACTATGGGAACATTACAATTGCTGCTGCATTCTAATGCGGTTAATAATTTGCCGGTTCACGAGCAGATAGGGAAAAACTGGGGGAACAACGGTAATTTCATGACCGGCAGAAACTGGGTGAAACCTTTATCAGGCGGGACAGGTGCCAAACAGTCTACCATTCCTGTAGGCGGTATCGATAACTGGGATGATCAGGAACATCCTTTTTTCACAGAGATCGCTCCGCTTCCTATGGGAATGGATGTAGCAACAGCACTGTATTTGCTGATCAACAGGGTTGATAAAAAGGGTGAAGTGACGTATGACGTGAATACCCAAAAGCTCAGACTGAACTGGGATGAAAGCAATACTTCAAAAATGAGGGAAAATGCAGACTATTTTATAAAAAAGATGAACAGGGCGAATGGCGGTACAAGAAGCCATTTCTTATTTAACAATGGGTTTGGAGCGGATGTCTGCTATCATCCTCTAGGAGGCTGTGTTCTGGGTAAAGCAACCAATGAATATGGGAAATTAAACGATCATGACAATCTCTATGTTCTGGATGGTTCTTTAATTCCGGGAACTATTGGTGTAAATCCATTTGTTACAATCACAGCCATTGCAGAATACTGCATTGAAAATCTGATCAGGCAGAACGAATTTGCTTAGTTTTAATACATTGCTCTTACCTCATCCAGATATTTGCGGATATCATTTTCATGTTTCTGAGGATATTTAAATGTGAGTTTATCCGCTAACGCTGTTCCAAACTCATGTACAAGATCCGCAGAGGCATACAAAGCATTCCAATTGTCTTCAATATTACTTCCTGAGAAAGTAGCTTCTGCCTTTATCCAAAGTTCCGGAGAAAGGTATTTCTTGAAAAGACGGCCATGCTTATTGGTTGTGATATTTTTCCAATCATGAAGACTGGCAATATACCATTCGATGAGAGGCACAAGATAATCTGTTTTCATATTTTCGGACATGAATTTAGCATAAAACAGGTCTCCGCGTTTAAGGCATTTTACAACATAGGTTGTGTCCCACCAGAAATCGTTCATCAATTGCTGAAATTTCTTTTCTGATGGCTTCTGGATCATAATGGACTGGTAGGACGGCGGTTTCAGATCTTTAGTAAGATTGTCTTTATCAATCAGAACTTTATAGCCTACATCCCAATCTTCGGGAAGTATTTCTTCCTGAGTTTCTTTCAGAAATTCTTCTTTTTGATAGAGCTTAAAATCAACTTTGACGTGATCGGAATACAATACCATTTTCATGGCGTTTTTTCCATCGAAACTACGGACGTCCTCTTCTATCATTGAAATGGGGTCGCCAAAAAGATCGATCCATTTCTTGTCAGCTACATACTTATGCATGTTCTCAAAGACCAGTTCTATATCAAGGTCGCTGAAATCATCTACAGGAGCATAAGGATTAACAAGTGAGCTGGTGAGCAGCACCGCACGGATATCCGGATTGTTTTCTGCCCATGCTATAATAAGTTTCAGCTTTTGTTCTCTGGCTTTCATTAATAATAAGATTCTGAGATTTTCACACGATACACATCTAAAGAATTTCTTTTAATAGATTCGACAAAGAAACCTCCTTCTTCAGGAATCACTTCTTTAAGGTCGAAGCTTTTACAGTCTCTTGGGAGTCCTGAAAATATAAGGGTAAACCAAAAATCCTTCATAAACGGAATAGGTGTCCAGTTGGGATAGATCGTAATATTTTCAGCATGGATGAGACTGCTTTTATGCTCAGACTGATTGTCGATAAGGTAAGTGGAATTCCAGATCCTGATCAGGTTCCCCAGAAACGGTGATGCCGGAAAACAGCAGTGTACAATCACCTGCTTTTCCTCTTCTACTTTGGGTTGAAGAGATTCCAGGAGTTCTTTTACAATAATGGGTTTTACAACTGTTTCTTCCAACTTTTATAATGTCAATTGTGAATGGTGAATAATCAATTGTGGATTTGCTTCACAAGTGAATAGTGAGTTTTAAATCCTGTTTAGAGATTGCCAATTGACTATTCACCATTCATTTTTTAATATTCTAATTCTAGTTTTTCTTTAGTATAATTTCTTACTTTCTCTGTAAGCTCAGGATTATGGGCTAATTTCTGGCCGTAAGAAGGAATCATTTCCAAAACTTTATCTTTCCATTCACCATTTAATTTTTCAGGGAAGCATTTTTCAAGAACATTCAGCATTGCATACACTGCAGTGGAGGCACCTGGAGAGGCACCCAATAAGGAAGCAATAGTTCCGCTTTTATTTACCACCACTTCGGTTCCGAATTCCAGCTTTCCACCGTCTTTCTCATCTTTCTTGATGATCTGTACTCTCTGTCCGGCTACTTTCAGTTCCCAGTCTTCTTCATTGGCATCTTTGATAAATTCTCTAAGGTGCTGTATTCTTTGGGATTTGGTCATAGCTACCTGCTGAATCAGATACTTGGTCAGAGGAATATTATGCCACCAGGCTCCGAATAAGGATTTCAGGTTTTTTGTGTTCACACTTTCAGGCAGGTCAAGATAACTTCCTTCTCTCAGGAATTTTGTAGAAAATCCGGCAAAAGGTCCGAAAAGAAGCGCTTTTTTACCATCAATAATTCTGAGGTCCAGGTGAGGAACAGACATAGGCGGAGCATCCACTGTTGCCTGGGTGTACACTTTTGCATGATGCTTTTCAACCAGTTCCTGGTTATGGCTTACCAACCATTGTCCGGAAACAGGAAAGCCTCCGTAACCTTCACTTTCTTTAATGTCTGAGCTGTCCAGCAATGGAAGTGCATATCCTCCGGCGCCAATGAATACAAAATCAGCAACGACTTCCTGTTTATGGTTATGGATCCTGTCTTTTACTTTCATTTCCCATTTACCGTCTTCCCTTGGATCAATATCCTTTACCTCATGGTACAGGAACACTTCTACATTGGAATCTTCCAGCAGGTGTCTTCCCATTTTTCTGGTTAAAGTTCCGAAGTTAACGTCTGTCCCAAGATCCATTTTAGTCGCTGCCATCACTTCAGACTGATTTCTTTTGCTCATCACCAAAGGAATCCATTCTTTAAGCTTTTCATGGTCTGTAGAATATTCCATACCGGAAAACAGAACAGAATCTGCCATTTTCTCATGACGCTTTCTAAGAAACTCAGCATCTTTTTCACCAAATACCAGGCTCATGTGCGGACAGGAATTGATAAATTCTTTAGGATCTTTAACATATCCTTTGGTCACAAGATAGGACCAGAACTGTTTTGACATTTCAAACTGTTCTGCAATACTTTCCGCTTTGGTGATGTCAATGGTTCCATCCGGTTTTTCAGGGGTATAATTAAGTTCACAAAAAGCAGAATGCCCCGTTCCTGCGTTGTTCCAGGCTGCAGTACTTTCCTTTGCAAACCTGCCAAGCCTTTCAAATATAGCGATCTCAAGATTGGGATCAAATTCGTGAAGCAGTGTTGCTAAAGTGGCGCTCATAATTCCGCCGCCTATCAGTACAACGTCATATTTTGGTTTCGGTGTTCTGCTTGTAAGCGATTGTGGCATAATTCTAAATTTTATTTCAAATTTCGGGAAAAGTTTTATAAGTAAGGTTGGGTTTAACGATTTTAACACGTTATTTTTTAGATTAAAAAAAGTTTCGGATTTGACAAAAAAATACAATCGAAAGTATCAATCTAAACCAATCAGTTTTAGCCATTAAAATGAGATTTGATAGATTTCATATGTAGATGTAAATCTATTTTATAATCCCTAGAGTTCTAACCAATTCCCTTACTGCTGCACTTCCAGCTCTGTTTGCTCCAATAGTGGAAGCAGAGGGTCCATAACCTACCAAATGAATTCTCGGTTCTTTTAAAACTTCGGTTGCCAGTCTTCCAGACATGATGATACCACCTCCTTCTTCCTTAGGTAAAACAGCATCTAAATGGGACATAGACCATCGGAAACCCGTATTCCAAAGAATGACATCAGCTTTTTCCATCTTCCCATCTTCCCATTTAACACCTTCTTCAGTGATTTCGCTAAACATCGGAAATCGTTTAAGAACACCTCTTTTTTCCATACTTTTAATTTCATCAGTAACAGGTAATCCTGTTACCGAAACAACCGACGTTGGCAATAATCCATTTCTCACTCGTTCGTCAACCATAGCAACAGCCAAACTCCCTGCCATATCATCAAACGGTCCTTCACGAAAGCTCGGAGGTCTTCGTGTGACCCAGGTAGTGGTGGTTATTTTTGAAATTTGATCAAGCAATTGAATAGCAGAAATGCCACCACCAACAATGATTACATGCTTTCCTTTGAAATATTCAGCATTTTTAAAATTTCGGGTATGTAGTTGTTCACCCTTAAAAAGTTCAGCACCTGGATACTCCGGAATGTAAGGATTTTCCCAAGTTCCTGTAGCATTGATAATCCCTAATGCAGAAAATGAAACAGACGATGTATCAATATAGAACCTTTCTCCATCCAAGCTCACTTTCTCAACTTTCACGGGTCGATAGACCTGCAATCCAAAGTTTTTCTCGTACAAATCATAATAATGCGGAACAGCAACATTAGCCCGGACTTCAGTTTCATCTCCTTGAATAGTTTCTTCGAAAGACATTCCTGGCAAATCATGAATGCGATTTACTGTACTCAAGGTCAATGAATCCCAACGGGATTGCCAGGCACCACCTGCAGAAGGTGCATCATCTAAAATAATAAAATCTTGACCGATTTCCAATCCCATTTTCTTGAGATGATATGCGGTAGAAAGTCCGGCTTGCCCAGCTCCAATAACGACAATTTTTGTTTTATACCAAATTTTTCCTGCCATTTCACCTTTTTTAACGCCAGCCCAATTCAGGAGCAACATATTTCAAAATGGATTCAAGTACATGTACATTGTAATCAACTCCCAATGTATTGGGAATTGTCAACAATACAGTATCTGCTTCCTGAATCGCTTCGTCTTGTGCCAATTCTTGAATTAATTGTTCTGGTTCAGCAGCATAACTTCTTCCGAAAACAGCACGTTGATTCCCTTCTAAAATACCTATTTTATCCGTTCTATCTGCTTCCTGTCCGAAATAATATCTGTCTTGATCATTGACTATGGCAAAAATGGATCGGCTCACAGAAACTCTTGGTTTTCGGGTATGTCCCGCTTTTTTATAAGCTTCTTTATATAAGCGAATTTGTTCGGCTTGCTGAATATGGAAAGGCTTTCCACTTTCGTCAAATTTTAAGGTGGAACTTTGTAGATTCATACCAATTTCCCCTGCCCAGACTGCGGTAGCATCCGAAGCAGAACCCCACCAAATGCGGTCACGTAATCCTTCAGAATGGGGCTCTATCCTCAATAATCCGGTTGGATTAGGAAACATCGGATTGGGGCTGGGCTGGGCAAAACCTTCTCCTCTTAACAAATCAAAAAACTCTAAACCTTTAAGACGCCCCATATCTATATCCGTTTGACCTTCTTCCAAATCATATCCGAAATATCGCCAGCCATCAACGACTTGTTCAGGCGAACCTCTACTAATTCCCAATTGTAACCTACCTTCGGAAATCAAATCTGCAGCGCCAGCATTTTCTACCATATATAATGGGTTTTCATACCGCATATCAATTACACCTGTTCCGATTTCAATTTTTTTGGTTTTGGCACCAATAGCCGCCAACAAAGGAAACGGTGAAGCTAACTGACTAGCGAAATGATGCACTCGAAAGTATGCTCCGTCAATCCCTATTTCTTCTGCAGCCACCGCCAAATCTATGGATTGTAATAGAGTATCACTTGCTGTTTTGGTGTCATACGAAGGCTGGTTCCCCCAATGTCCAAACGATAAAAATCCTATCTTTTTCATTTACCTAAGTTACAAAATGGAATCTTTTGGAATATTATCATATGGTAAGTTTGAAATGAAACTAATTCTTGCTAATTGCAAATAAGTATCAAATAAAACGCAGACAATGCTTTCATTTTATGAATACATAAATTGTTTGAATATCTGAACTAAAGATCAATAAAGCTGTATTTTTTTTTAAGATATCCAATAAAAAAACATCAGCAAATTTGCTGATGTTTATATTCTAGTTTACAATTTTCAAGTCGTTTTAGTTCAATTTCGCTGTCAGTTTTTTAAACTGTTTTTCTGCATTCTTGCCTTCGTAAAGAATAGCATAAATTGTATCAATGATCGGCAGTTTAAGATTTTTCTGTTTTGCTGTTTTATAGATAGAATCGGCAGCATAATACCCTTCTGCTACCATGTTCATTGATTGGATTGCAGATTTTACGGTATAGCCTTTTCCGATAAGGTTTCCTAAGCTTCGGTTTCTTGAGAAAAGAGAATATGCAGTTACCAGAAGGTCACCCAGGTAAGCACTTTCGTTCACGTCTCTTGGTGCTTCGTATACGGCTTCCAGGAAGATTTCCATTTCACGGATTGCATTGGACACAAAAACGGCAGTGAAGTTATCTCCGTAACCCAATCCGCTTGCTATTCCCGCTCCTATTGCAAAAATATTTTTAAGGATCGCACTGTATTCATTACCTAAGATATCTTTACTGGAATGTACTTTAATAAAGTCTGAACTGAATATTCCTTCCAGCTTCTCGGCGGTTTCATCTTCTACTGCAGCTACTGTAAGGTAAGAAAGTCTTTCCATCGCTACTTCTTCTGCATGACACGGCCCTGCAATAACAGCCTGATTTCTGAAACCAATTTTAAATTCATCCCTTAAATAATGGGCTACCACATCATTTACTTTAGGAATGATCCCTTTGATAGCGGAAACAAAGATCTTGTCACCGTATTCACAGGTCATTTTATCCATTGTATCGGAAAGATAAATGGAAGGGGTCGCCAGTACGATCACATCGCAGGCACTCACCAGTTCGTTAATATCAGTTGTTAGCTTTAGACTTTTAAGATTAAAATTCACTGCTGTCAGGTAAGATGGATTATGTCCGCGGAGCTCAATGGCTCCTTTTACGAACTCGCTTCTTACACACCAGTGCACAGATTTGCAGTTTTCAACAAGCATTTTTACAATAGCAGTTGCAAAACTTCCGCTTCCTACTACTCCTACAGAAATCTCTTTTTTATTTTTTTTCGGATGAGAAGATTCTGAAATTATTTTCTTTTTCGCCATAATTGAAATGTGAACTGCAAATATATTAAAACAAAGACGGACAGCAGTCTTCATCCCTATGATAAAAGCCATTTTCTGAAAAAATTAACACTCAAACACAATTAAATATCTAATTACACGTTAAATACAGAAAAAACTAAGTTTTATTTAAAAATATCCGTTAAAGTTTATTTTTAATTAAATTTGCACGCTTAAAACCGTTTTGTAAATACTAAGAGAAGAAACATGAAAAAATTTCTAACGAGCAAGAAGAACGTGAATATTCTCCTCGGGGGACTTTTACTAGTAGTTTTTGTACAGGCTATCCTGATTGCCAAATTATTTTCTGAAAAGGATGACAAAAATTATGAAGTGAATCTTGTGAAAATAAACACTGAAAAAGACAGTGTAGATTATTTAAAAATGAAAACGGATCTTACTTTGGTAGATCAAACCGTATCCGAACTTAACTCATTCCTGAGATCTAAAGACATCGCCAATGAAAAAGTGATGGTCCTAAGTAAAGACAGTATTTCAAATTCTGTATATCTTGCTAAGCAGGCCAACCGATACAGCCAGTATTTGATGAATCTCCAGCAAAAACTAATGCAGGTTCCGCTGGGAATGCCAACCGACGGCTATATATCTTCTAATTTTGGTATCCGAAAAAATCCAATTCCTTTTAAAACTGTATTTGCTTCTGTAAAAGCAGGCGCAGCAACAGAATCGAAACCGGTGGTGACTGCTGCTCCAAAACCGGAAGTAAAGGTAGAACCTGTTGAGAAAATCATTGAATTAACGGACAGCTACGGTAATAAAAGGGAGGTAAAGGTAATGGTAACTCCAAAAGCGGCGCCTTCTGCTCCGGCAGCTTCACCTGCTGCTGCATCTACGAAAGCGGTTGCCGGTACTACCATTGCTAAAGTTCCTATGGAAAAGAATAATCCGCCTGCTGAAGCCGACCAGATGCAGTTTCACAAAGGCTTGGACATTGCTGTTGCATTCGGTTCAGATGTGAGAGCTGCCGCCGCGGGAACCGTTATATTCTCAGGCCAGAAAGGAGGTTATGGAAACTGTGTCATTGTTTCTCACGGAAACGGACTGGCTACTCTTTACGGCCACTTATCACAGCTTGTTTCAAAAGTAAATGATAAAGTAAAGGTAGGACAGGTTATCGCCAAATCCGGAAACTCCGGACGTTCTACGGGACCACATCTTCACTACGAAGTACACAAAAACAATACGCCGGTCAATCCGAAATTGTTTATGAATTTATAATAAAATGGCTGTCTATTTGACAGCCATTTTTATGCTTACTTTGAAAAGAATATCTAATGTTCTAAACCATTAAACTTATTAAGTTTTTAAGAATATCAAGGTGATGCTATAAGCTGTCATTGCTTAAAAAGCACATGATTTTCTTAATGGTTCAAATAAAGATCTGTATCATCAGCTCAATCAGCGAGAGATTTTTTAAGGCAAAGTTTTATTTCTACACTGTAGATTTTAAGGAGGCAAAGATGAAATCAACAAGTTGATCGATAAAGCAGATGATTCATTCCGTTATACTTTTCATTAAAACTGCCGTCTTGTGACAGCAGTTTTCTATTTATTATTTCAGAATTTTTAAAGTTCCTTTCAGATGGGTGAATGATCCGTTGGTTTCTGCAATATTGGTATAGATTATATTTTTGTTATAATCCTGGATATGGGTAACATTGGAACCCAGTTTAGGTTCATGCCAGTAGACCATAAAGATATTCTTTGCTACTTCTACAGCAGTATATTGTACGGTATCCGTATTGCCTTTTACATTTTCAGAGACCCCTGTGAAGGACATTTCTTTATTGTCTTTGAAATCCAGAATAAATTTCAACGTTCCAAAATCAACTTCTACTTTGTGTCCTATGGCAGGATAAGGTGATTTCAGATCCCACGCCATTTCTCCGAAGAAAACTTTTGCTCCCATTCCCAGCTCATCTTTTCCGTGAAGATCAGGGTATTTTTTAACCATAAAATCTACAACGGCAGAAGATGTTTTGTTTTCATTGACTGCTTTTTTATAGTTTTCGAGATAGTTTTTAACGAAATCCAGAGATTGAGGAGACAGGGAAAGCTTTGCAAAATGTGAAGGAACTACCTGTTCAGGTTTCAATGCTTTCATCGCATCAATCTGACCTATCCACTGATCAATTGCTTGGATATTCTGGGTATCTGCCATCCAGATATGTGAGTCTACGGAGACAGAAATACCTCCAACTACTGTCTTTAAAGATGGAATCCAGACAAAACTGTGAGCCGGATCTTCCGGGTTTTGCTTTATTTCAATCTTATTTCCTTCCAGATCAGGAATAATGTTGGCTGCTTCGGGAACAATGATCTCTGAGGGAGCATCTTCCTTAAGCTGTGGTTTCCATACCGACATTTTATCATCTTTAGAAGCTGATATCAGGTAAGCAGTTTGAGCGGTTGAAATAATTTTTGCATTTGGGAATGCCTTTTTGATCACATCAAGGCCAAAATAAAAATCCGGATCGCTGTGGGAAATAAAAACTGTTTTCAGATTTTTCCCTGTTGCTTTAATTTCCTTTACCAGCTGTTCTGCATATTGCTTTTGAAACTGGGCATCAATCAACACAGCATCCTTATCGCCGTAAATAATGGTGGAGGTAATAGGAAAGATGGCTTTTGAACCTGGATTGTAGACTTTAATCTTTAAGTTTCCCGCCAGCATAATGCTTGTAAAAGCAAGCAATATAACAAGTGATAATAATTTCTTTCTTAACATTGTATATTTTTTTTAATGGAATTAATAAGCTGCTGTAAAACGTTCACGGATGTGGTTATTCTGCTCCAGTTCGTCTACCAAAACTGCGGCTACATCTTCTACAGAAAGACGGCTTCTTCCGTTTTCATCAAAAACCGGAGTTTCCAAAGATGTTCTGTATTTTCCTGTTCTTTCTCCTACATTCGCCTGGTTCATTTCAATGGCAGGGCTGAAAAATGTCCAGTCCAGTGTATTGTTTTCTTTGATCTTGTTTAGATAATCTCTGGCTGCTGTTGCTCCCGGTTTGTAAGCTTCAGGGAAATCAGGTGTATCTACAATCTGTACATTATCCGGTGTATAAAGACTTCCGGCTCCCCCCACTACTATCAGTCTTTTTACGCCTGATTTTTCTACTCCTTTTTCAATATTAATGGAACCGTTCAGAAAATCATTATAAAGATTTGGGTTCGTCCATCCCGCGTTGAAAGCACTGATTACGGCATCACTTCCTTTCAGAGCTTCTGCCAGCTCGTCCGTATTGTTTACATCAACACTTTTGGCAGTTACATTTTCTTTTGATTCCACTTTAGAAGCATCTCTTACTAAAGCTTCCACAGCGTATCCTCTTCCTGCTAATTCATTTACGATTTGGGTTCCTACAAAACCTGTTGCGCCAATTACTGCTACTTTTTTCATAATATTTTATTTTAAAATTAAATTGTAATAATTATTGTTACATTTAAGGGTAAAAAATTTTACCCGAACTGTTCAGAAAATTCTTTCAGAGATTTATTCCCTAAAAATCTGATTACCAATTCATTTGTTTCTTCAAACAATGTATTTAAATGAACGTTGATCTCTTTGCCCACACTACAGGCCGGATTAGGATTTTGATTTTTCTTCCCTAACACTTCTGTATTTTTCACGGCTCTGTAAATTTCTGAGATCGTGATTTGGTCAGCATTTTTTGCAAGCTGGCTTCCACCCTCTTTTCCCTGTCTGCTGGCAATGAGACCTGCTTCTCTTAATACACTCAATTCCTTCCTTACAATCACCGCATTTACATTGATGCTGCCGGCCATCCATTCAGAAGTGAGCCACTCCTGAGGACTTTTTGCCAATAAGGTCATAATATGTATTGCCGTAGCAAATCTTGTATTGTTCATTTTAATTACAGGGCAAAGATATACAAATTTTAAATTGTAACAAATATTATTACAGTTAAATTTTTCTTAAAGGATTAATTTATCCAAATCCAACAACAGATAATTAATATTCTGGTTAATTGTCCTCGTTGCAGATTGCATCTGATTGAGCATGGCGGCGCGGTTATGAAGATCATCCGCCCTGTAAAAGCCTCCATCACTGAAAATAACGGACTGGTCGGCGGCTGCTTTAACATCATCGAACTGGTAATGAAGCCACCTTTCTTTCATACTGCTGATAATGGAATGCTTTTCTTTATTGGAAAACTTTTTCTCTGTATACATATACCAGATGAATGGCGGAAAATTCGGAGATTCCAGCTTTTCTCTCCAGATGTCTCTCAACAGGTTTCTCTGATGAATAAATTCTACTTTTTTTCCTTTTGGATTAAGGGTTGCAAGCCCGAAGCCTGCTCCCAGGACTCCCCCACTGATGTCAACGGCATTGCTCCAGCCTCCGTCACTAATGATTCCTCCGGCCACAGATGCAGCTGCTCCAGTTACAATGGAAAGCAGAATCAGTTTGTTATTTTTTGAATCATTGAGGTTATCCACATAATTGCCGATCTGTGCTACCCTTTCACCCTCACAGTCGAATTCCGCAGCAACGGCATCCAGTTCGGTAAGGGCAATAGTAATCTTGCTATTGATTTTTGTTTTAAGCTGTAATACTTTGACCTGTGCAGCAATGGAAGAATCTTTTTTAAGGTCAATAATCTGATGAACTTCATCCAGATTATCCAAAGCATTCAAAATAAGGATGCTCTGATCAGAAAACATTCCCTGCAGTTCTTTATTGGCCGCCAGAATAGAATCAGAATTATAAGATGGGATCCTGTTGCTGTAGTTATATTTAAAAGGTGCTTTACAATAACTGTCTTTCAGGGTTAGGATATTCTGCTTTATGACCTGATTCTTTTTGGAAACACACGAAGCCATCAGGCTGAATACTGCCAAAAGGTAAAAGAGTTTTTTCATTCAGTTTATATTTTCTTTGTGTGATGGGGTTGGTTAATCACAAAGGCGCAAGGATTTTATTTCCGATAGAATTTAACACTGTAAAACTGCGGGCTGTATATTCTTTAAAATCTTAAACGAAAAACAATATATTTTAAGCTATTTCTTCTGTAATTAATCCATACGAATATAGTACAAATAAAAAAATTTACCCGAATCCAGGTAAATTTTTAAGCTATTTTTAAGCTGGCTTATTTTATATCCAGCAATTCCACTTCAAAAACAAGGGTAGAATTAGGTCCTATTTCTTTGCTGATCTGCTCATTTCCATACGCCAAGTGCGGAGGGATGATCAGTCTCCATTTACTTCCAACAGACATAAGCTGAAGAGCTTCCGTCCAACCTTTAATGACTTTGTTTAAAGGGAATGATGCCGGTGTTCCTCTTTTTACAGAGCTGTCAAAAATTTTTCCTGAAATGGTAGTTCCGTGGTAATGGCATTTCACTGTGGATTTAGGTCCCGGCTGTGCACCATCGCCTTCGGTAATGATCTCATACTGCAAGCCGCTTGGCAGCTGTACAACACTTTCTCTTTTACCATATTCCTCCATGTATTCCTTACCGTCGTTAAGGTTCTTTTCTGCAAGTTCCTTTTTCTTTTTAAATAACATATCTGCTACTCCCATTGTTGATATTTTTTACAAAGATAGGGGTTTTTGAGAAGATGAAGGATGAGACCCGGAGGATGGAAGTTATAGAGGTGGTATCAGTTACGGGATACGAGGTTTTAGTTGCGGGTTTAATGTAAAATTAAGAAAAATATATTTACAGGCCTTTTGGTTAAAGAATAAACCGCAGCTCCTCTATCTTCCAGCATCACTCTTCAATTCTTTCTGCTAAGATACAGATTGACAACAACTTCCTTTTTCCTCTATCCCTCTATTTTTTCAAACTGCTTTCTCTTTCTCAAAATTCAAATAATTTTAATATTATGTTAACACAGATTCAAAAACTTGGCGTTATAATTGAATTTAAAAACTAAATGCCACAACCACTAAAATATAATAAGAAATTTGATGAGCTTAATGAGGAGGAAAAAGCACTTCTGGAAATCAATAAAAAAACGATTGCAGATTTCGTTGAACAATCATCTTCGATAAGCGATGTCAATTATGCGACCAGAAATGCCCACGCAAAAACCTATGCTGCAGCTACCGGTACATTTTTAATCGACAAAAATATTCCTGAGGAACTTCTGCCGTTTTTTGACAGGGACAAATTTGATCTGACCATCAGACTTTCCAATGCGAACCTGAAAATTAAGAACACAGGAAAAGATATTCCTGCTTACGGATTTGCAGTAAAAGTAAAAGATGAGAAAGGCGGACTGATCGCCAATTTTCCACTGGTGAATTTCCCTTTATTTCCGATGAATTCGGTTTCTCATTTTTTGAAACTATTTACTGCTGTCAATAGATTTTACATTAAAAAATGGAGCAGCTTCTTTTCTCTGGCAGCCCAAGCTGTAAAAACAATTCCGTCTGTTTGCACCTTATCTTTTGCCCGGAATATACTTAAGCTATTGGGTAAAAGGAATGATTTTATTCTGTCATTTGACTATCATTCTGTAGGCGCTTACCGCCTGGGGGATAACATGATCAAAATAAAGTTGACACCGAAATCTGTAGATAAAAATTTCGGCATAAAATCAAAAATGAAAGACAGTGTAAAAAACTATTTTCAGGAGCATGATTATACTGCTGATGTACTTATTCAGTTTTGTTATAATCTCAAAGATCAGCCTATTAATAAGCTTAATGTAGAGTGGAAAGATTCCCCTTACCTAAAGATTGGGGAAGTGAAAATAAATAAAGGCCAGCTTCTGGATTCCCGGGACTGCAATATTGAGCTATTGTCATTTAATCCATTTGAAAGCAACGTTTTTTTCCAGCCTGTTGGAAAGATACAGAGGCTGCGAGATGAGGCGTATAAGGTTTCTATGCAGACGAGAAAGAAGATTAATAAACTGCTGCACGGTAAAAATTATGAATGATAAATAATCTGACATTAAGTTAAAAATTAATATTACGAAGCTGGAGTCTGGAAAGGATATAAGTGAACTTAGATAAAAAAGCTCCTGAAGTCTATTCTTCAGGAGCTTGTATTTCAATAAAAAATATTTACTATTTTTCTAATGTTTCTTTTTCGTCATCTTCTTTTTCAGGGAAGATAATAGAAGCAAGAACGGAGATTACCAATACCCCTCCTACAATTCCTAATGAAACCGGAGATGAAATATGAATCCATGGTGCGATCAGCATTTTAACCCCAATAAATGACAGGATAATCGCCAGTCCATAAGGAAGTTTGCTGAACATGTGAATGAAATTCGCCAATAGGAAATATAATGATCTTAATCCTAAGATGGCGAAAATGTTCGATGTATAAAGGATGAACGGATCATTAGAGATCGCAAAGATCGCCGGAATTGAGTCTACTGCGAAAAGAACGTCAGTAAATTCAATAACTCCCACTACAACTAAAAGTGGCGTTGCCATCTTGATCCCGTTTTGGATCGTGAAGAATTTATCACCATCATAATTATCGGAAACTTTCCAGAAACTTTTGATTAGTCTTGCTCCTGCCGTATCACTATAGTCTTCGTCATCATCACCATCGCCATCACCCCAGGATTTAATCCCGGCATACACAAGGAAAAGACCGAATAGAGCCATTACTACGTTGATCTGAACTGCTTTTCCAAAGATATTCATTTCAGGAAGGTAGGTCAGGTTAATCAATCCTACTCCGGCAAAGATAAATATCGCTCTGAAGATCAGGGCTCCGATAATTCCCCAGAAGAGAACTTTGTGATGAAGGTATTTCGGAACTTTAAAGAACCCGAAAACAAGGATAAATACGAATAAGTTATCCACAGAAAGGGCCTTTTCAATCCAGTAGGCGGCCTGATACTGCGTAAATTTCTCTACGGCCACGGCATGGCTTTCAGGACTTCCGTCTGTATTGAAAACCCAATACACTACTCCTGAAAATATCATGGATAATGAAATCCATACGATAGACCAGATGGTAGCTTCTTTGGATGATACTTCATGGCTTTTTTTGTTGAATACTCCTAAATCCAGGAGCAGCATGATAACGACCGTTACCGCAAATCCCCACACCAAGCCAGGGTGCAATTCTAAAATACTGTGATGTTCCACTTCAGTTTATGTTATTATATGATAAAAGCAATAGATGTACGATATGCACAAATATTGCTAATTTTTAATGATTTTATTCTGATATCAATTTTATAAATAAGTTTTCGCTCAGTCCTGTAAAACTATTCATTTTTTCTGAATGAACCAAAGCTCATTCTTATTGATTATCTATTGATTATAAATAATTGGCCTGAACGGTCTGAATCGTCTGCTCCAATTTTCTGTCTGAAGTAGGATCTCCAATCGCATTGAACTTCCATTCACCGTTTCTTTTGTAGAAAACACCCATTACCATGGCAACGTGTCCTTTGAAAGAGGCATCGTTGGCAATATCATATTTAGCGAAAACCTCTCTTACATTCGTAGGCGTTCCTTCATAGATACGGATAGAAGCAAAAGGAATGGTTCCGAAATCCTGTCCCTGGTAGCTGTTCAGTACCAATGCAACGTGCTCTACATTCGGTTCCAGCTGACTGAAATCTACTGTGATCACTTCATTGTCTAATCCATCATCTCCATTCACATCTCCGGTAAGGTCATCACCGCTGTGTTTTACAGAACCGTTTCTTGATTTCAGGTTTCCGAAATAGATCACTTCTGTAAGCGTTTTGTTTGAATCAAATAAAATACAGCTTCCATCTAAGTCTACTGCTTCTTTTTTGGTTCCGAAAAGTCCTTTTTTCTCGATTGCTCCCCAATTGATTCCTACACAAGCTTGGGTAAGCTCAGCACCGTTTTCCTTTTTCAGGTTGATTCTTTGACCTTTTTGTAAGTTAATAGCCATCTTTGTATGTTTAGTTTGTTATTTATTTTAGATAAATATGCTTATCAGCCTATTTACCCATCAAATTCCGTATTAGTTATTATTCAGATTTAAATTAAGCATTGCGCGCAGGATATTCGTTTCTTCGTCAAAATCGAATATCTTACTCATAATATCTATATTTTCAAGGTTTTTAAGATAATCTTTCAGCACGTTTTCTACTTCTGCCGGAATCGTTCTTTTCCTTTCGTTCATAGAATTTTCCAGCAGTTCATTTTTATTTTTCAGCTGATTGATAATCGAACTCTGGTTGGACTGATTCTCGGAAACATCAAGTTTTTCAAGATCGCCATTAAACAGGTAGAGTTTTTTTTCATCAATGCTGAAAACAAAATGATCATCCGACTGAAATACTTTAAAAAGTTCATACTCATTTGTCCCGATCAGATAACCACAGACAAACCGTACTTTAAAGCTCTGGATATTCAGTCTGCCCAACAGCTTCCTTTCTATCGCATAATCTCTATACTGATAGGCGGGAAAGGGCTGGGATTTCAGCTGTTCCTCATCCACATTGGTTCTATAGAATTCCTGGCCGTATTTTTTATGGAAATACAGCACATTGTTCCAGTCTGCTGTAAAGATATCTTCTGTAAGATCTTTGTAAAGCATTTTCAGATGCTGGGAAAATATACCGCTGTACATTTTCCTGTCGGTCTGAAAACTGTCTACCCGCCTTTCTTCAAAACCTTCAATATATTTACTGTTGACCTCAATTTCGTTAATGACAGCCAGCATATCATTTTCCTTCTGCCGCTTTATTTTGGTGAGAAGTTCAATGAGGCTGTCGGTATACTGCAGGTGGAAAAGTTCCAGCTTATTGTAGTCCAGAGTTTTATTTTCCTGAAATAAATTGTGAATAATATCTGTTTTAATGTAAATAGATATAATTGCAATATGTTCAAAGAAATTAGCAAGAAGTTTAAGCTTTGTTAATCTTCTTCTGCTCTGAGACATTATGGTTGCTGCATCATCTCCCACCGTGGAATACTCTTATTTAACCTCTGACGTTTGCTTTTAATTCATGTTCCAGTGTCTGAAGATCCTGATCCAGTTTTCTTCTTCCTTCAGCACCCTGCTTTTGGATCTGTTTTACTTCATTCAATGTGTTGATCAACATAGAAGTTGTTTCTCTCAATGTTTCTACAGAGACGATGGTCTGTTCGTTCGCTCTGGCTACATTCACAGAATTCTGACCCAAACGTTCTGCATTTTTCTTAAGAATTGCTTCTGTAGTGGAAGATACCTTCTGCTGGATTTCAATATTCTGCTGCTGTCTGTACATCGCAACAGCCAGTGAAAGCTGATTTTTCCAAACCGGAAGTGTTGTGGTAAGGATGGTCTGTGCTTTTTCAGCAATAGAAACGTTATTGTTCTGTACCAGCCTGATCTGTGGAAGCGACTGCATCATAATGATACGCACCACTTTAAGATCAGCCATTCTTCTGTCTAATCTTGCAATGAAATCTCTTTTGTCAGCGATCTGATAATCCTGATAATTCTGTGGATCGGCTTCCATTTGGGCCAATTCTCCGGCAGCTCTTTCCATTCTTACATTTCCTGCAATCACGAGTTCTTCAATTGCTTTGATGGAATTCACATTGCTTTCAAAAATAGTTTGCAAAACCGCATTATCTTTGGTAGAAGTGATGATCCCTGCATTTACTTTATGAGCGATCTGTTCGATATTGTTAATGATCTTATCATATTTTGCGAACAGATTTTCCACCTGCGTCATGACTTTTTTCATGAACGGGATCTTACTCAGAAAGCTTTTCACTTTATTCTGCTGAAGCTCATCAACGTCCACGTAGTTCAATTCTACCAATAGGTCATTGATAAGTACGCCTACTTCACCTGAGTTGGATCTTCTTACATTTCCTAAGAAACTGTCACTCTGGTTGGATAAAGTTTTCTGAAGCTCTGCTCCATAATTCACGATAGAACCAGGATTGGTCTCATCGATAGAATTGGCAAGAGTCTCGTATTTTTTACGTTCTTCTACCTGTAGCTGAGTCAGATTTACATTTCCTTCTTTGTCCACAAGAACTGCCGGTGCTGTATTTTGTACAGGCTGACTTGGTGGCGCCATCGGAGCAGGCTCAAATGTTTTAAGAGGTTCAATGGATCCCATTGGATCTATTGGTTGGTTTTCCTGATTGTCCATAATTACTTTTGATAAATTGATACGAATTTGTCAAGGCCATCTCTCTGTCCTGCCCCAACAGCTTCAAATTTCCATTCTCCATTTCTGTTGTAGATTCTTCCGAATTCCACAGCAGTTTCAATAGAGAAATCCTCGTCTAATTCATATTTCAGGATTTCTTCGTTGGTATCCGTATTGAAAATTCTGATGAAAGAATTTCTTACCTGTCCGAAGTTCTGCTTTCTTGCATCGGCATCATGGATGGTTACTACTACTGTAATTTCCTGAATTGCTGAATCTATTTTTGTAAGATCAATCTTGATCTGCTCATCATCCCCTGAACCTTCACCCGTAAGATTGTCTCCTGTGTGGATCACAGATTTGTCCGGAGATTCTAAATTATTATAGAAAATAAAGTGATTGTCTGAAACTAATTTTTTGTCATCGCCCAGCAAAAATAAAGATGCATCAAGGTCAAATGCCGTACCTGTAGAAGTATTATTGATATCCCATCCTAAACCTACAGTGAATTTAGGTGCGTTAATGTTTTCTCTTTGTCCTTTTTGTAAGTTAATAGCCATAATATAGTTCCGTTTGCGTTAAAGTATTGATGTTATTTTCGTATTCTTTTATTAAATGATAATTGTTGCTGATTGCCAGCTCCAGAAGCAGGTCCATCTGCTCCTTTTTTACTTTAGACGTAAGATAGTCAAAATTACTTGAATCCAGGCCTAAAATATATTTCACGATCCTTGTATTAAATTCAAAACTTTCTTTTCCCATTACTTCTGCAACGTGCTTTACATTTTTCACGGCATAATAATTGAAATGGTTTTCAATCTTCGGATCAATGTCAAAGTTCATCAGTTCTGCGTAATAGAGGAACAGAAAATCTGCCTCTACTTTATATTCGTTCAAAATTCTGTTCACCGTATATTCATGGCTTCCCGTAATTTTTATATCATCTATAAAAATACAAAGTTTTCCTCGTAAAAAATCCTTATCGATATAATACGTATCATTGGCAATCAGATTTTTACGGTCTTCAAAATTAAGGTTTCCATAATCCGTAATATAAGTATGTTTACGGTTGATCTTTGATAAAATACTGGATCTCATTCCTTTCTGAAAGAGGTACAAATCCAGATGCTTTTTAAAGAAAAAACATAAAAAATTAGAAGCCGTAGGAATGGCCATATACGGGCTTGGAAGAACCACGATCTCTTTTTCAGTGTTTAAAAGATCTGCATGTTCTGCGATAAATCCGCTGAATAATTCTTTAGCAAACTTTTCGGCATACGACTTATCGCCATACTTAAAATAGCTGTATTCTGCAGGTGAGAAACTGAACTCATCTGCAGAATGAATGTGGTGTAAGCTGTATCTTTTATTCATATAAATATTAGTGTTTAAGTAGGTGTGCACTGAAGCCAAAGTCTTTTGCCCCTTTATAATCTGCTACCGGATTATCTCCAACATGCAGGATCCGGTGCATCGGAAGATCCTGGTCTTTAAGGTTGTTTTTTACTTCCTGAAAAATAAGAGGATTTGGTTTGGAAATATTGATTTCATCAGAATAAATGTGGAAATCTATGTATTGATCCAGCTCTTCCTGAATCAGAAATTTCCGCATCGTTCTTCCTTTGATAAATCCTGTATTGCTTAAAACATTCACCGTTTTTCCCTGATTTTTGATATGATCAAAAAACTCTTTTATATTTTCAAAAATGACAACTGGCTTATATTCTAAAAAAAGTTCTTCACTTTTCAAATAAAACCCCTCAAGCTTCTCATTATCTATCTGTCTTATATCAACATCTAATGATCCTAAAATCATTAAATAAATTTCAAAAGTATCAATATTTCCTCCTGTCACTTCATTGATCGTATTGCAGAGATCATCGTAGTATTTTACGGTTTTCGCAATCTTATCAATAGGTTTATCGACATCAAAAAACGAGGTGAACAGCTCAACTCTTTTTTGCTTGAATTCAGGGTGAGATTTTATTAAGGTGAGCCACAAGTCAAAGGAAAAATGACAGTGGTTGTGAATGTCAATATCTGTTTTCAATAGTTTTAAGTTAAAAGTTTTATTTAGCTTCTTGAAAAAGATTTAATTATTAATCATCAACAAGTGTTTAATTTGGCTATTCTTCCCAAAGATAAAATTTTTCTCATAAATGCCTAACGTACTTCTCTGTTTTAAGAAATTTTTATGAATTTTCACTTATTTTTCTACATTTATGTTTGGGCTTAATGCTTTGTTTAAATTCAATTAACCAAAAATAATTTTGATAATTCAAAAATTTATTTAATTTTGCAACCGATTAAAAATCAATAATGTCAACAACAATGATAAATATAATAACTTTAAGTAACCCTGTGAGAGCTGTGTACTCTGGCAGCAATCAATATTTATCTGAATAGTTCCTAGATCTTTTATTACTAAAAATATATTGAAGACCTATCTGTTCAGATGGGTCTTTTTTGCTGCCTTATTTTCAGACCTCGAAACGAGGAGAATACGTATCTGTATTCTCAAAATCAATAATTTAAATTCAGCAAAATGAAATATAATACAAGAAATATAGGAATCATAGCACACGTAGATGCAGGAAAAACCACTTTAACGGAAAGGCTTCTTTATTACACAGGCCTCATTCATAAAATCGGAAATGTAGATGATGGAAATACCACTATGGATAAAGACATCCAGGAGAAAAACAGGGGTATTACCATTTCATCCGCAGCAGTTTCCACGCAATGGAAAAAAGGAGAAACGGTTTATAACATCAATATCATCGACACACCCGGACATATCGATTTCGCAGTAGAAGTCGAACGTTCCTTAAGAGTTCTGGATAGCGTCGTTGCCGTTTTCTGTGCCTCTTCAGGCGTTCAGCCTCAAACCGAGAATGTTTGGTTCCAGGCTGAGAAACATGGAATTTCAAAGATATGCTTCATCAATAAAATGGATAGAATCGGAGCAGATTTCTTCGCGGTTGTCAGGGAAATTGAAACGAAACTGAATGCAGTTCCTATGGCACTTCAAATCCCAATCGGAGCTGAAAACCAATTTGAAGGAGTGATTGATTTAATCAGAAAGAAAGCTTTATACTGGACCGATGAAAACGGGGAAACCGTTGTTGAAAAGGAAATTCCAGAGGATTACAAAGCGGATGCCGATGAATACAGAATAAAATTAATGGAAACCCTCGCGGAATACGATGAAATGTTCTTTGAGCTTTTCATGGATCCTGAAAACAGTATTTCTGAAGAAATGATCACTGAAGCTTTACAAAAGGTTTGCAGGTCAGGCGCTGCGGTTCCGGTTCTATGTGGCTCGGCATTTAAAAATAAGGGCGTACAGCCTCTTCTGGATGCTGTAGTCACTTATTTTCCGGCACCGGATCAACTTCCTGCCGTTCAGGGTAAAGATCCCGATACGGAAGAAGCAGTGGAATTGGTAAGAAATGAAACGGAATCTTTTTCAGGTCTTGTTTTTAAGGTCGTGATCGACAAACATATGGGAAGGCTCGCCATGCTCCGTTTGTATTCCGGTACGATAAAATCCGGCGACACGGTTCTGAATGTAAGAACAGGGGAAAGTTTCAGAATATCGAGAATTCTGAAGATGCAGTCTGACAAAACGTTATCGATAGAGGAAGGAAAAGCAGGTGATATTGTGGCTTTAACAGGAATTAAGGATGCCAAAACCGGAGATTCTTTATCCGCGGTTGAGAAACCTGTCCTTTTGGAAGCGATTACCATTCCGGCTCCTGTGATCAGAGTTTCGATTGAGCCTAAAACGAATAGTGATGAGAAATCTTTCGGTTTGGTGCTGGCTAAAATTCAGGAAGAGGATCCTTCTTTAGTCGTGGAAAGAGACCGGCAGACCGGAGAAACTTTGTTGAGCGGTCTGGGTGAGCTTCACCTTGAGGTCACTCTGGAAAAGATCCGCCTGAATCATGGTATAGAAGTCAATCAGGGGAAACCTAAAGTGTCTTACCGTGAGATTTTAACGGAAACCAGGACTCACAGGGAAAAACTTTCGAAGCAGAATGGCGGAAGCGGACAGTTTGCCGATATCACTTTTGAAATCGGGCCAAGAGAAAATAATGAACCCGGATTGGAATTCATCAACCTGATCAAAGGAGGCGTGATTCCGGGTGAATTTATTCCTTCCGTAGAAAAAGGTTTTAGAGAAGCTATGGAAAACGGACCCTTAAAAGGTTATCCTTTGGAAAGTATGAAGATCAGACTTCTGGACGGTTCTTTCCATCCTCAGGATTCTGGCGCATTTGATTTTGAAAATGCTGCGAGAGACGGATTCAGAGCGGCTGCTTTATCATGCAGTCCTAAGCTTTTGGAACCCATCATGCAGGTTGAGATCCAGAGTATTGAAGAATACACAGGTGCTGTAACTGCTGATATTAACCGGAGAAGGGGAATTATTTCGTCCATCGATGAAAGATCAGGAAGAAAAATTTTCACGGCAGAAGTTCCTTTGTCCTCAACGTTCGGGTATATTTCCGATCTGAGAACGCTGACGAGCGGAAGAGCTTCGATCAGCATGAAATTATCGCACTATGCTTTGGTGCCTGATTTCATTTCCAATACATTAATAACCTAAAAAACGAGGGCTGTAAATTGATTTACAGTCCTTGTTTGGTTATTATAGGTGAAATATGAATGGTTAATTGTGAATTTCTTTGCTGTAGATTTCTTTTTGCGACCGCTTTCTTTTTCTAATATATGAATGCTTTCTTATTTCTCCCTGATTGAGCAGATAACGCTGATTTCTTTCGTGGTGGCTTTCTTCTTGCTTTCTTTGACAAATCAATGTTATTCTTATCTCTCACCCATTTCTCAGATGACAGACTGTAAATCTTTTAATATTTAAATTTTTTAAATTTTCAATCTTAAATCCCCTACTTCTCCGGCATTACTTTATAGGTAGGATCTTCCTGAATATTGACTTCAATAACTGCTTCTGCGTTTTTGAGCATTTTCCGGCAGTCTTCACTGAGGTGGCGGAGGTATAATTTTTTATTTTGCTGGCTGTATTTCTTAGACAATTTATCTAGGGCATCAATAGCACTCATATCAACGATCCTGCTCTCCCTGAAATCCACAACCACTTCATCAGGATCATTGATGGGGTCAAACTTATCTGTAAAAGTAGTTGCTGAACCAAAAAATAATGGCCCATATATTTCGTAATATTTTATGCCGTTTTCATCGGTAGATTTTTTTGCACGGATTCTTTTGGCATTATCCCATGCAAATACAAGAGCTGCGATAATAACACCCACCAGCACCGCAAGCGCAAGATTATGAAGGATAACGGTAATAAGCGCTACCGTAATTCCAACAAAAATATCGGATTTGGGCATTTTGTTAACAATACGGATGGAAACCCACTGAAATGTACTTATAGCGACCATCATCATAACGCCAACTAATGCAGCCATCGGTATTCTTTCAATAAAAGGAGCACCAAACAGGATGATAAGAAGAATCATAAGGGAAGCAATAATTCCTGACAATCTTGCTCTTGAGCCTGCATTGAGATTAACGAGGGTTTGTGCTACCATAGCACATCCACCCATTCCTCCGAAAAACCCATTGGTGATATTAGCAATTCCCTGAGCTACAGATTCTTTGTTCGCATTTCCTTTTGAATTGGTGATTTCATCTACCATGGAAAGTGTCAAAAGAGATTCTATAAGACCCACTCCTGCCATTACAATTGCATAGGGAAAAATAATCTGCAATGTTTCTAATGTAAAAGGAATCTGAGGAATATGGAAACTTGGAAGACTTCCGCTGATATGGGCAATGTCAGCCACTGTTTTAGTAGGAATATTAAAACCTAAAACCACAGCAAACACGATAATAATTGCGACTAAAGATGCAGGAACGGCTTTAGTGATTTTTGGGAAAAAGTAAACGATAGCAATGGTAAGTGCCGTGAGCCCAACCATAATATATAAAGGAACTCCTTGGAGCCAGCTGGAAATTCCGGAACTGTCTGTTATTTTAAACTGCTCTACCTGGGCCATGAAAATAATGATCGCGAGACCATTTAAAAAACCATACATGACGGGTTGTGGAATAAGCCTTACAAATTTCCCCAGCTTAAAAATGCCTACCAGCATCTGGAAAATTCCGCCTAGGGCAACAGCAGCAAAAAGATATTCTATCCCGTGAGATTTTATCAGGGCAATCAATACAACAATGGTAGCTCCTGCTCCACCGGAAACCATTCCCGGACGTCCACCCAAAACTGCTGTAACAAGTCCCATCATAAAGGCTGCATACAGCCCGGTGAGTGGGGAAAGACCCGCCAAAATTGCAAAGGAAAGAGATTCGGGAATCATGGTCATGGCAACTGTAAAACCAGCCAGAAGTTCGTTTTTATAATTTATTTTTTTCGAAAAATCGAATAAGCTTATGGTATTTTTCATTGAACTGCAAAGGTATATACTTGAAGAATGCTATACAATTAGTATTTTATGTGTTTTTACGAACCTTAACAAAAAAAATAATTCACACTTTCGAGCATTTAATATGTTAATTTTCATTAAAATTTATTTATATAGATATTTTTTATATGTTTTTTGAGGGAAGATTCCAATTTTTATTTAAATTTGAAAAAAACAAATAGATATTAATTAAAAATTCACAGAATATCATGATCTGTGAAAAAAATTAATAATAAGTATCACGAATAAAACTGCATGAAGGAGCTTAAATAGGTTATATTATTTGTACTGGAGAGCAGAAAAGAAGTATGAGACATGAAAGAGGTGCAATTAAGTAGTTGAATAAGAATACTGTGGAATGGTAAATAAGTATCTGCATATTCTTAGAATATCCATAGCCAGAAACCAATTCATTGGTGGACCATCCATAATGCCGGCCGTACAGATACTAGTATGGCATTAATCTTATCATTCCCTCTCTTACTTTCGCTGGAATCTTCTTAGCGTCTATATTTTCAAACGGCTCGTTGCTGACTGTAAGGATGTTTATTGCCTATTTATACAATTCATGATTTAACAAGAAATAGTACCCAATTAATAATGTTATATAAAGAAATTCATATAGGAAAGTTTATCAAAGAGATGGTAGATGAGAATGAGATACCGATGGATAGGATTTGTAATTTTCTAAATAAGGACGAAGGGTTTATTGACAATATCTACAACAGCAAATCTATAGATACGGAACTGCTTTTGAGATGGAGCAAACTCCTGGAATATGATTTTTTCAGACTTTACAGCTCACATCTTATCCTGTATGCTCCACCTTCTGCAGTCAACAAGAATCAGAAGAAATCGGATAAGATTCCCTATTTCAGAAAGAATATTTATACTCAGGAGATCAAAGATTTTATTATGAAGAGGATTCTGTCGGGTGAAATGACGTACGGTGAAGTTATTAAGGAATATTCCATTCCGAAAAGCACGCTCCACCGATGGATTCAGAAAAATAATGATAATACTAACGGATAACAGAACCTATTATGCGTCCCAATTACAAGAAGATATATTATGATATGCTGAAGCTTGAACATCCGGAAAAACTGAAGGATCCAAAAATCAAAGAACTCCTGGGAAAGCTAAATACGACTGAAGATATCTTGAATTTTAATGAAAAGATTTTTGAGCAATCCAAGGAAAGCCAGATCAATAATCAGAAACTTAAAACTTACGATAAGAAAACAATGCTGAAGCTTTTGCAGTATCAGCAAAAACATGGTTTTTCTACGAGTTATATGTCCAGAAAATATAAGATCAGCAGAACAACGATTATGAACTGGAAGAAGACTTTCGAGGAGGAAATAGAACAAGCAATCAATGCCGGCAAATAATTCGCCGGCATTTTTTTGAAGGTTAATGATCAAAAAGAGTAAGGGGGCTGTCGTTTCCGGATTCGAACCGGATAGCCTTGCCCGAATGACCGACTTCACTATTCTTCCCAAAATGTGTGACGATGTAACTTTCCTTTACGACACTTTTATATTAAAACAAGGCAACAGCTGAAAGTGTGTAGTCGTGCTCTAACCAACTGAGCTACTCTTCCTATGACAGACTGTGTTTTTTTAGTGGAAGAGGCAGGACTCGAACCTGCGACCCCGTCGTGATGAGCGAAGTAACACTATTCTACGGCACTTGCTTATTTTTTAATTAAAAAGAGGCAAAAGGCGAAAAGACAGACATGCACCTTTCTCCTTACTGTTATTCAGGTATATTGCATTTTTCTTAGATTTTCAGGTCTAATTTTCCGACTCGAAGTAAGCCTTTTCTACGGCACTCTTTTATTGTAGCCAAGGTTATAATGAAAGAATCTTTTCTGCGTTTTGCTCTACCTGGCTGAGCTACAATCCCGTTTACAACAGGGAAGGCAGGAATCGAACCTGCGACCTAAACGTTTAACAATAGAAGTAGGATTCCAAACCGACACTTGGCTTTTTATTTTTAAATCAAGGTAATATTGAAAGGATCTTCCGTGCATTTGCTCTACCAGCTGAGCTACCTCTCCTTTTCGAGGGAAAAGGCAGGATTCGAACCTGCGACCCAATGTTTCTAAATCCCGAAGTATGATCCTAAAACGACACTTGATTATTTGTAATCAGGGCATTTGGCCAAACAGAAACTTACGACATAGCGATACCCTTACGCCATCTGTTTCCAGAACAGGATTCGAACCTGTATTGCTGTCACCCAACGAAGCAATTCTGTTTTACGGCACCTGCTTTGTATTTTTTCCAACGGGTTTTTCTGTATTTTTTCCAGTTTCTCTGGTAATTTTCCTGATGGGAATTCACCGTTTCAATACCATGCGGAAAGCAATACGAACAGCCCATTTTATTTCCATACTTTAATCTTGAGATCTGTATTCCGGAAATTTTCTTTGGAAAATCAATGAGTCCGTATTCATTGATCCCGAAAGATTGTTTTAATGTTTTGAATTTTTTCATGTCTATTGAGAATTAACCTCAATACACAGTTCCTTTAAGACAAGGTTTATACATTTTCATGGTTACTTATTTTAAATATTTTATTTTTTCACTTGTACGGCATTGTTCTGTTTTTACCAGGCATCTGGCGAAAAGACGATGTTCAATGAAAAGTCGAAAAAGTTCTTTCCTTACGGCACTGGATAAATAACAATGCAAAGTTATTTTAGAAGTGCGCATTCTTTTTACGCAGTTTATTTTTATTTGAATTTTTAAATACTAATATATAGTTTTGTTTTTTTCTCATGGCCTCTTCTGCAAATTTTTTAACGAATTAATTTTCTTCAAATCAGATATTTCCAATCTTGTCTTTTCTATTATATCTTCAGTATGTTTTTTCAACTGTTCTTGCAATAAAATTGTTGTTAGAAAATTTTGAAGATTCAAAGTTATTTCTAAGAAACTAACAATCATTAAAGCTGTTTCATTAGCATCAAACTTAATAATCGTATTATAATATAATTCAACATTATCACTGACATGTCCACTTATATTGTTTCTAATAACACTCATTTCACTTTCATATTTATACTTATTTTGAATTTCTTTATCAGATTATTTACTTCCCTTAATTCCTCTTTTAAAAACGGATAAGTGATTGTAGAAACATCATTAAGAAATTTTCTGTGTTTATCATACGTTTTAAATGTTTCAAAAATCGTTAAATAAGCATTTTTAATCAGAAATATTTTTTCCCAGTTATTTGAAGCACCATATAACATCTTACTTATAACTGTTAAATCAAGATTAGCGATATTAACTAATGAGCTAATATCATTTAATTTTTTTACTAAATCAAACACATCAAAATCAAGGTCATCTTCAATAACTTTAAGATGTGTTTTAATGTATTCAATTAAACTATTCGTCTTTTGAAAAACATCTAATTGATTTGTAAAACTCGTAATTGACTTATTTGCAGACTCATTAAAACTTGTATTCATAATCCTGATATTAATTTAGTTATTTACAAATGACGGTTTATTTTAAAAAAGCAGCGCCTTTTACAGCACTACTTTTTTAATTAATTGTACAGCAGACTTTCTGTCTTCCACGGCATTCAACACATCAAAAACCTTATCTGACCAACCTGCAATAAGATATACGTCATTTTTTCTCACATCCAATGGCTGGTTTCCGTAACCCGCTAAATCAAATATATATAATTTCGCTTCGGGAGCTATCTTTTTATACCTATTCCAGGAATCTTCATATGAATACTTGGCATTTTTGCTGTTCCACAACTGTGTGTCAGTAAACAACATGATCTTATCTATCTTTTCTCGCTTTCCGATCAAATCTTGAATCACCAGATAACCGTTGGTAGAATACCCTACTTCACCTTCACGTTTGTAAAATGCATTGACGTTTCTCAAAATACCGCTTTTAGGCATAGAAATTCTTAGCCAATGATCGCCGAAGATACCCGTGATCACATTTTTACATTGTGACTGCAAAATCATAGACATCAATAATCCGATATCGTAACGCAATACTTTACTTTTAGGAGAAACAGGCTGTTGCATAGAACCTGAAACATCTGCGGCGATCACCACCGAAGTGTCAAAACCAAAACCTTTGATATTTTTCGCACTCACCATCACCGCATTTTCCAATGCTTCTAAAACAGATGACAGATAAGGTGATTTCATAGCCTTCAATTCTCTGTAAGCCGCTAAAAATCTGAACGGAAGCTGCTTTGAATTGATGACCGCTTTTTCATTAGATAAATAGCTGCAGATTTTAGCCATCACATCAGAGGAAACTTCTGAGTCCAAAATATTTCGCAGGTTTCTCAGCGTCGCCATATACCCCAGCTTATTGCTCAGGATCAATTCTTCCCACTTATTTTTAAAAGCCAGCTTTTTTTTAGCTTCATCTGCAAACTTGGTCTGACCTAATACAGAAAGTTCAACTTCCCACGTGTAGGGAGTTTCCAAAGTATCACCCACAATTTTATTAAAAACAGCCTGTTGATTTCCATCTTTTGCTTTTGGGTGAACCAGAAACAATGCATCCCTAAGTGTTACTTCTGCCTTTCTGTTGTATTTTGCAAACTGATATTCATCAAATTTATTGAAAGACTTCGCAAGACCTTTCTGGATTTGCTTTGAAAGCCTGTTCAGTTTTTTCATTTCTGTTCTTTCATTCGTCGTTTGATAGTACGCCAAAAGTTCAGTGATCTCATCCGCTCTCTGGATAACACCATCAATCGTTCTGCTGATTAAGTCTGTACCGGAGGTTTGTTTTGCCAATTCGGCAGTCAATACCAATGGAATGGAACGCAAGTACATATCTTTCCTTGCATACACCGCCAGCTTTGCTACGAATTCCGGATCGTTTTTTTTAATCAGAGACTGAATTCTTACCAACCTATCGCTCCCTTTTTCATAAGAAGTTCTGGATAATCCTGTTGTAACAACAGCACTGTATAATTCTTCAGCAGGTGTCATGGTAAATGCCTTTGCACCTTCGTAGTTCATTACGGTATTCTTTTCTTTGTTTAAAAAATTAAATTTCATGAGTTACTGTTTTTGTTAAACATTTCTTGAGATCGTCTTTCCTCTCTGATTTCTGATACAAAGTAAAAACAGTATTACGCATTCTTTTTGCGTAGATAATTTTTATTCGGATTTTTTATTTTTTTATGTTGAAGAAATATTTATTTTTTTATTTTATCCGTATTGGAAGACTTTGAAGGGTATTTTTTAACCACAGATTTCACAGATGTACACGGATAATTGTGTTATTTTTAGAAAATATTGTGCTGTTTGTGTTTAAGTGTATAGTTTTGGCTAAAGCCTGATCAATGCCATACATCTTGTAAGCGGGCTAAAGCCCGCTCCTATTGATGTTTAACGGTAAGACCTTTTTTTATCTTATCTTTTACATAAAAACTTTCTATCATTCATTTCTGTTAAAGGAATCAGTAAATCCACATGATGCAGATGATGTTGCTTAGCTTTGTAACAATTAAGAAATAAATTATGATCAAAGGATTATATGAAACCCATGTTCAGGTAAGCAGTTTAGAGAATTCTATCCGGTTTTATACAGAAGTATTGGGACTGAAGCTGGCTCATATGGATGAGAAACGTCCCATTGCATTTTTGTGGATCGGTGAAGGCAAAGATTTTATGCTGGGATTGTGGGAACAAAAAGAAAATCTGCAGCCAAGACATTTTGCTTTCTCCAGCAGCAAAGAAGATATTTTAAATTATTCCGTAGATTTTTTGAAAAATAAAGACCTGAAGCCTTATAACTTCCTGAAAGACGGCATAGATGAGCCTATGGTTTTTGCATGGATGCCTGCTCTGGCTATTTATTTCAATGATCCGGACGGCAATCAACTTGAGTTTATTTCTATCCTTGAAGGTGAAGGAAAACCCGAACTGGGTGTTATTTCTTACGAAGAATGGATGAAACATCAATAAATAAAAAGGACAGACTTATTTTCAAGCTGTCCTTTTTTATTAAGTATGTACTAATTTCTTTACGGCAAGAACATGTTTGCAAGGTCCTCTTTCTCCCTGGTATTTACTGAACCATTCACAGGTACAGCGCTCTTTACCATTATCGATAATTACAGTATGATGTACTCCGGTTCCTTGTACTCTGGCTTCTGTTCTGGCTAAACTTTTATTTAAGATCACCACCTTTCCTTCTGCAATCAGCTTTTCTGCATTTTTCATCCTTGGATTCAATCCGATAATCCGGTTAAGTTTAAAAGGCAATCTTCGGTAGAAAAATCCATGATCATCAAGATCATACCCTAAAAGTCCCATGGCAGCAAGCCTTTCTGTAAGGTTATCTGTTGTTTTAAGACTTATATTTTCCTCCACAGCAAAAGTGGAAGGATTAAAAGACTGATTCGCATAAGCATATTTATCCAGTGCATCAATCCATTCATCGGAAATATCATCGATCAGGCTGTCTAAAACAGCTCCCTCTCCGGAAAAGCCTCTCCAACTTTCCCTTGACAATGAAAAGCTGAATCTTATGTTTCCCATATACAACTGCCACGTGGTAGACTGCATATCAACATGCGAAAATACCTGCATCTGATCAATATAAGGTAAAAGAGGTTCCAGAAGTCTCAGCCTGTGAAGCCCTCCAATACATACGGCATCTGCCGATTTTACGGGTGAAAACATCGGTTTATTTCCTCTGATAATCAAATAATAATCTGATTTCACAATGCCTTTCGGTATTCCCCTGAACAGCTGCTGGGTCTGAATTTTATTGAAGCAGTGCCTTTTTTCTGATTCAGAAAGATAAATCTGAACGGTACTGAGTCCTTTGATCCATTTTACAGGCAGCGGAACTTTTCTTTCCACGATTTTTTCTTCTTCTTTGTAAAGTCCTACTTCTTTTTCTCCCACAGAAAGCATTATTTTCTCATTGGACCTAATGCTTCCCAACGCAGTAATCATCGGCTGATTAAAATCTACATTTGTGGTTCCATTTTCCAGAAACTCACCATGAAGTCCGTCAGGTAACACATCTACTCTTGCGTACACTCCTGCACAATGGGAAAATCCCTCAAAACGAAGCCTGTTGTTTCCTGCAGTAGCAATAGGATCTTTAAGCAATGCCAACTGAAACGGAGACATATTGAAACTGGATTTCACAATATTTGAAAGTGTGATGAGGCACCGTGCCAATATAAACGGCTGCCTCACATCGCCCCAGAAAAAACAGGGAGCATCAGCATTCTTCTGAATTTCACTGTACCTGGACAGAAATAATTCTTCAGATGCATCTTTTTTTATCAAAGACGACGGTCTCTGATAATTGTAAATTAGCATATCCTCCATAATCTATTTTTTTAGAAGAAGATTGCAGATTTTTTTCAGACTGGAATTTTCCTTCCAGATGTTCAGTTTTTCTTTTAAGTTTTTATCAGCTTCTGACTGGTTCAGGGCCAAAACTTCATGATAAATATCTAATATTTTTTTAAGATTGGTAACAGGATTTTCCATCTGGAGCAGCATGTGGGTAAGAAGCTGTTCCAGCGCCAAATTATGATCCTTACTGACATTGAGCATCTGATGCTGTACAAGATCTGTAAATCTTTTGACAGGTGCCCACTCCAGCTTCTCATGTAAGCCTATTACCTGTCCCAGACGTGCATTATCCATTACTTTATAAGAAACATGCTCCAGCCATATTTCAGCTGCTGTTCCACGAATAACTTTGTCCCCATCAAGAAGGATGGTTCCCAGGAAGAGATATCCCATAGCATCCAGGGGCTTTTTCATCTGATGCAGAGCCTGAGCTGTATTCAGGACAAGATTTCTTTCATAAACCTCTGCTATTCCGGAGTAGAAGAGACAGTTTTTAACAATCTTTGCCAATATATTTCCAAGGGTATTGGGAAAACTCCAGATGAAGCACGGAATTTCGGAAAAATGTTTTTGTTCTGCTATAAAATATTCTAAAAAGAGGTGATCTTCTCTTTTTTCAAAATGATATGCAGGGATGAAAATATTGAGCTCAACAGGATAATAGGAGTTCTTTTTACTGTCAATCGTTTTCCAATCATAAATACCGGTCAAAAATTCTTTTGGAATGGTATTGTAGCCGAAGTTTTTAAATTCTTCAAAGACTCTTTCCGGGGATCGGGTAATTCCGGCTGTCATCCACCATGACGGATGTTCAAATATTCCTTTTGGAGCTGCATTTTTATCAAAAAAGAAAAGAAGAAGATCTTTATATTCGCCTTTTAATTTTTTTTCGGCCAGCTTAAGAATATCTGAAGTTCTTTCCAGGGAACAGCGTTGTAAAGCAAGCTGCACATCAAGATCATCAGGTATTCTGTTTTCGTTCTGGTATATTTCAAATCGTTCAATCAAAACTTCAGGGTTTATCCAGCATGGTTCATGGGTTACTGTAGACAGCAACGGGATTTTATCTCCTGAAATTATTTTATTAAAAACAAGTACAGCAATATGCTTGAACGGCTCCATGGCCAGGCCTCCGGCATAGATATCTTCAGTAGCTTCCAGTTTTTTATGATAATTGAAATAAGATTCCTTTGTAGCTTCATCCTCTCTGGTCTTTTTATATATCTTCTCCACATTCTTAAGCTGAACAGGAAATTTTTCTAACAGTGAAAGCCCATAATTAATGATAAGATTGCACAATAACATATTGAATTGATGCGCTTCCCATTTCATTATGGTTTTACAGGCTTTTTGAAATACAGGTTCAAAAAGTTTAACAGATTCATCATCGGCTTTATCAGCAAAACGGACAAGCCCCGCTAATGCCAGATCGTAATAGTAAGTTCCTGGATTTTCTATGGCCTGTGGGAGGAAAAACATCAGGTCTTCAAAGCTTTCCGGCCCATGCACGAGACTTTCTTCACTGATAAGCTCTAGTTTTTCAGGCTTAACAATATCAAGTTCTGATTGTTTATCTTCAATATAAGAAGACAGCATAGGTCTGATATTAGTCAGAATATTATCTGAGTAATCAGACAGTGCTTCCTTCATTTCTTCTGAAACAGGAATATACTTCTGAATGATTTTCGCTGCCTTGTTCTGTATACTTTCATCTTTGCTTACAAATGCCGCACTCAAAGCCATTCCGAGATTTTCTGTGTCTTTTTTCTTTTTCTGAAAGATCTTTTCCGTTACGACCAGGCTGGCTGCCACAACTGTTTTCACCTCTGAACTCAAGAGATTAGGAAGGAAATGTGAATATTCACTGGTTTTAAAATGAGGATCAGTAACTATTTTCTTCAGATGAGCGAGTATTGTATTGACCGCTTTTGACTGTACAGACGCAAGCCCTGCCATCAAATGATCCTGAAGCATGATAAGTTCTTCATCAGAAGGTTTAAGAACATTGAATGCATCCATAAACCATCCTGTCACATTTTTATTAAAATTTCTATTCGCTGCCAAAAGACATTCTTTTAGGAATCTTTTTCTTTCAATTTTATCATCTGCAATCAGCTTTTGAACCAAAGGCATCCATTCTCTGGTAAAAGGAAGTGATTTTGAAGGAAACTCACACAAGTACCAAAAGTGTGTTTCCAGTGTTTCCGGATATTTTTCGAGATCGGATGGCTGATGGCTTAGGTGATATCCAAGAAGCTCAGGTCTGGGCTGTACATACCCTTTCGCTGTCCAGCCTAAAATGTCGTGATAATCAAAAGCCGTAAATTCCGCATCGATGGAGTCATTGATAAAATCTGAGAACCAGTATGGGCATCCCCATTCCAGGATGGTGCTTGCCTGTTCCTTGTCTCTGAAAAGGCTCCAGTAATTTTTACCGTAATGCTTCTGATCCATACAGACAAATGATGCGATATCAATAATAGAATGCTGGTCTGCAGAACCGGCAGTATGATATGAATTTTTAGTCATTACGACCTTACTGATCTCTCTGTCCAGCTTTTTTATGGTAGGAATCAGGGTTTTCTTTTCTTCTGCTGTAAGCTGCTTCAGAAAAGGAATAATTTCATGTTTTCTTTCCTCATTAAGGATCTCATAAAGTCTTTCTTTCATTTGTTTTTAATTTGATACTAATTTTTCAGGTTATTATTGTTTTTCCATTCATTTAACCTCCTGGGCTACAGCATGATCAGTTTAGAACTGATTAAGAGTAAGCAGCTCAACATAGATCTCTAGCCGTTTTTTTTAAATTAAAAACAGGCTGATCTATTGTTAAAAGAATGGATAGTACTAGTTTTTTTAAAGCCCGGTTGTAACTGGTATTCAGACCTATACTATTGCTTAGCCTGTTTTTGAGTCTTTTGACCGGAATAATTCCGAAACTGATTTTTTGACGGATCATTATTCCGACTGCCTTAGTGTCAAAATTATCCGGAATTATCTTATGAATTAGCGCTTCAAAAGCTGTACCAGAGATGGTTTTAGTGTCAGTCATACCACTAAACATGGAAATGTAGCCGTGGCCACAGTCTTTCTTTAAATATCTCTTTAAAATGACTGCAGACTCTGTCTTTTTTTGGGCTGGCTTTATAGGAAAAGGAATAATTTCCTTGATCTTGTAGTTTAAATAAATCCTCTTCAATTTATCCTCAATAAACATAATTCCAATATTGGGGACTAAAATAATAAAAATCGATTGACTTTCAATTAATTATCCCCATAAAGCAAGTTTTTTAACAAAAAATTATGCTTTCAGGAGCAGTTCTGCAGGTATTTCAGAATAAAAGTTAAAATGACTTTTTCTCTAAATTATTCTGGAAAAATGATTATTAATATGATCATGAAAATCCTTACTCTCAGACTGTTCTAAATCAGGATTTATTCTGTTTTTATGTTCTGCTAATCTTACTCTGATTAACATCTAAATAAATATGGCAGACCTTAATGTCTGCCATGTTTTGATCCTTATTCGTTTTTATTTTGTGAAAATCTCTTTCAGCTGGGAAACGATGTTGCTGTTTCCAGAAACAGTAATATCACCAATCTTTTCTGCGATTTTTTCCATATATTCCATTTCTTTCAGCTTCCATAAAACTTCATTTTCTTCCATCAGTTTTGCGGTGTTCAGCAAACTTCTTGTGGAAGCCGTTTCTTCACGACGCATGATGCTGTTGGCTTGAGCTTTTTTCTCAGCGATCAAAACCTGATTCATAATTTCCTTCATTTCACCGGTTAAAATCACATCACGGATACCCGCATCAAAAGCTCTGATTCCTAAATCACCGGCTTTTTCACCCAGATTCTCAAGAATTTCTTTTCCTACTGAATCTTTTTTCAGCAACAGTTCATCCAATGTCAAAGCTCCTACAAACTCACGCAATGCCAGTTGCATCAGAATATATAATTGCTTATCATATTCTTTATTTTCCATCAGTGCTTTTTCGATACTCTGTACCTGAAAACTCACATAAAAATTGATTCTTAGCATCGCTTTATCCTTAGTCAAAAGCTCCTGTCCTGCAATTTCCATTTGCTGCATTCGCATATCAACCGTGTTGACATCGATGGAAATTTCATTATTCCAAAAACTGTAGGTTCCCGCTTCCAGATTGTTCACCAATCTACCGCCAATGATCAATAGTCCTTTATACTGATTCGGTACGACAAATTTTCTTACGTAATGTCTCAGCCTTGAATTTTCCAGGATGGTATTCGGAATATCCTCAGTGATTTCAACTTTCGTCAAATCCACTTTTTGAAAGGTTCTTTCCGTAATATCCATCCAGAATGCATATTGTCCAACGTTCAGAACATCCTTTAAAGTCCCGTTTTCATACATCAAAAGGATTTCACCATCTTTTACCTCCACGATTTTCAAAAGGTTTTTCAGGGTTTCATTTTTTAGTAAAGCAGCTACATTTTCATGCGTTCCAAATTGGGATTTTATTTCAAAGTTGGGATCGATTAATTTAACCTCAACTGAAATATCATTGTTCCAGAAGGAATAAGTACCGCTTTCCAATATCTGAGTTAATTTTCCGTCAATTAACAATAAACCTTTATAGTGATGAGGCACAAGAAACTTTCTTACAAAGCTTTTCACCTTTATATTTTCCAGGATTGTTTTAGAAATTTCTTCCGGGATCTCAATCTTTGTTAAGTCGACTTTCTGAAATTCTCTGTTGACCATTCCTTTCCAGAACGCATATTGTCCAACCGTTAAAACATCTTTAAAAGTTCCGTTTTCATGAACTAAAATGATTTCTCCGTCTTTCACTTCTACCGTTTCCAAAAGGTTTTTAAGGGTTTCATTTTTCAACAGAATCGGTAAATCTTCACCGGCTTCAAACCTTGATTTCATCTCATAGATCGTGACCGATTTATTTCCGAAGAGATAATGATTACCTTCTTTGAGAACTTCAATTAAGTTTCGGTTTTTGAAGACCAAACCCATTTGGTAGGCTTTAATGTGTACATTTTTTATCATTTTATTATATTTTAAGGATTATTATTTCCAATTAAAAAGAGAAACCGAGTTTCTTTCTTCCAAAAAATGGCGGAAGCAAAGGAGTTTCAAAAAGCTCCGATAATTTCAAAATACTGTTCTTAAACTTCTTTTCCAATCCGTAAGATCTTGGGCGTGTCCCTGGCCACCGCTGAAAGCAGCAACCCGGGTCGCTACGTTCACTTCTATCTTTTTTGCGTACAAAAAAGGATATCCGTTACCATCGCTCACGCGGAAAACCGTCCTTATCAGAAAATTCCGTTCAATTGGGGTATTCATCAACTGAATTTCACTTTCAGAAAAAATCTTTCTTACTGGCTTTTTCAAAAATGTTGATTCAACAACTGAAAAAACTCAGGTTTTCTCTATAGGAATGTTTTTAAAGAAAAACATTGAAAACTTTGTAAAAAATAGATTTTCAGTCTATCTTCAACTACATGGAAAGTGTAGTGCTCTAACCACCTGAGCTATCTCAATCTAATTGAGAGAAGGAGTCGAACCTTCGCAAAAAAACTATTTACTCTAACCTGACTGAGTTATATTTCCCTGAAGGAAACAGAAGGATTCGAACCTCCGTACAATAGCTAATGGTAGAAGTTTTTTGGTTAACTCCTCAAACCTTCGGACCAAGCTGAACAGAACGAAAACAATGTTTTTCAACAAATTCTTCTGCAATGGTGTTATACAGAAACACACAATCTGCCTTGCCTGATATTTTAACTGAAATCTGTTTTCCAAATTTCAGTGCTGTTTCATTTTGATAATGCAAAGTAAAAGGCATATTACGCAATCATTCTGCGTAGAAAATAAAGTTTAATAAAAAATAAAAAAGACAGTTTCAAAATATGAAACCGCCTTGCGTTGTCTGATAAAGTTTTATAATAAAACTTCCTTAAAAAAGAGATCCCTCTTATATGTCCTCCTGTAAAATATCCAAAATTCCGGAAACTTGAGAATCTTTATCCGCAAAATATAATTTCAATTCCTGATAAACAAATTCTTTAATTTCAGTTTGAACTTCTGGAGTTCCTAACTTCCATCTTGTTGCGCCTAAATAGGTTAACTCACCTGTTACTGAAGCATAAAGAAAAAGATGTTTTTGAAGTTTTACAGTATTAATACTTAATTTCAGGCTTCTTTTTGAAGCTTCTTCATTTAAAAATTTCTTAAGACCTTGAAAAATTCCATCCAGTAATGAGCCTCCTAAAACTGTTTCTTTATAGTTCGCATATATTTTTAATTTAGGTTTTACCCAATAACTACTTACAAATGCCAGTGCCAGTGAATAGGAAAACTCCGTCTTTTTCTCAAAGTTCAGTTTAAAAACTGATGAATAATAAAAAAAACTTTTCTCCAATTCGTAATCAATTATTTCGGACAAGCCTTTTGGGTAATGGAAAATATTAATTTGTTTTTCATTTTTGGATTGATCGATACTTTTAATTTTTAATTGACTGTTTAAAAATGAAAATCGTCTCAATAAATTATTGAGTAAATCATAATTTAAAATTACATCTTGAAAAATTTCTTTATCTGGTATAAATTCAATTTTTATTCTATTAAAGTCGGCATCCTGAACATCTTCTAAAACTTCGGGATTTCCTTTTTCAGATCTAAAAGCAAGTACACCATTAATCTCAATCCTTGTGTATTTAGATAAAGCAACAATTCCTGCCAGTGATAAATAAAAATTTTCGTTTTTATAATCATGAAGATGTTTCAAAGCATCTAAAAAAGGAAGAAAAGTTTTGATACCAGAAACTTCTATTGTTAATTGATTCTTCTTTTTGAGTAAAAAAGTTATCTCATAGATACCAAATTTTATAAAATCTTCAATCAAACAACTTAGCAATTCCTGATAACCGTAGTGATTTAAAGCACCGATATACATTCCGGGACGTTTTCTGATGTGCTCTAAAATATTAAGTTTTTCAATCATAATTTAAATTCGAAATAAACTTAAATATACGATTTTAGAGCCGAATTATTCACTTCTAATTATGCTTTTTGAAGGCACCAATGCAAGATTTTTGCAATATTCTTCGCATCATCCACACCTCTGTGGTGCGTACCTTCCAGCTTGAGATTCAGTTCGCCTAAGGCCCTGCTCATGCCTACACTTTTTCTTACCGTAGGATGCAGCTGCACAAACAATGTTTTCACATTGATATGGTCATCGCTCAACGGATAATCCACATTGAATCTTCTGGCCTGGTTTTGCAGCATATTCAGGTCATAGTTGCCATAGCTTGCCCATGTGAGGTCCTCAGAATCGTATTCTGCCCTAAGGATATCCAGAGCATCTTCCAGCATGATGCCTTCATCATCCAGCATATTTTGTGTAATGGAAGTCAGTTCCGTACAGAAAGGACTCACCTTCGAGTACTGTGGCTTCACTAAAATGCCTTCATTTTTGGAGACCTTGCCAGTTGTGGCATTCATAATGCACACTCCAATTTCGATGATCTCGCTTTCCTGGCCTCTGGACGGTCTTTCGTCCCAGCAGGTGGCTTCAAGGTCTATAATTAATATATTTTCTGTTGTTTTCATTTGTTTAATAATTTGTTTGTTTAATTTTTACTACATTTTTTTAACCACGGATTACACGGATTTGCACAGATGATTATGCTTATTTGTGAAGATTATTAGTGGTATTTGTGTTTAAGAAATCAATTCTTTTGTAGTTTAAATTTTAAATTAATTTTCGTGAAGTGCTTTATAAAAAGCAGTTTCAATTTCAATAACATCAGTTTCTGTATATCTTCTCGAAAAGTGAATAGGAATAGCTTCTTTCACCTGACATTCTTTCATGATCTTTCCCGATGCAGAAGCAAAACTGTGATAATTCAGTTTCGCAAACTCCTGATCAGAATCTTTATAAAAACTCTCGATATACACGAGATCTGCCTCACTGAACACCGCTTTTATCTTTTCATAATTTTCCTGATCTGCCGCATGATCCATGATTACCCCAAGCCTGTAACCTTGATTTCTGGTCAGTAAATAAAACAGATCAGATGCTTTGTAAGCGGTTCCCTCAATGTCAATTTCCTTATCCTCATCATTATTTTCAAAAGCTGTTTTCAGTTCGCTGATCCATTTTCCTTTTCTGAAACCGGAAGCCTCTTCATGAAAGGTGACTGAATCCTTTTCTTTAAACAGATACGCAATGGAATCTGTTTTATGATCAAGAATGGCAAACTCTACTTTTACCTGATCATCTTCAAAAAGAAAATTCTGTGTCTTTATAAATTCCAGGTTCCAGTGCGGTGGACGGAGGATATAAACGTTAATTTCTTCAGGGGAAATGATCTCGCGGATTTCATATTCAATGGCTTTTTCATCGATCAGGTTCCATGTGTAAGATTTTAATCTCGCTTCAATCTGATGATGGATATTTTTCGGGCCGCAGATGACAACTCTTTCTCCGCCACCAATCTGATGTCTGAAAATTCCGTCAAAATTTGAAAAATGGTCAATGTGTGTATGACTGATGAACACCGCTGAAACGGACTGTATTTCTTTTACGGTAAGCAAGCTTGCCTCACCGCAGTCACACAAATAATGTTTTCCTGTATTTGCAATTTTTATTAATATGCTGATGTCTTCTCTCAAAAGACTTTTTATTTCTGCCTGTATCATTGTATTAGTTTTTAAACATAAAAAAGTTCCGGTAAAAATATACCGAAACTAAACTTTAAGAGTCATCAACTCTTCTTTTATAAAATCAATCACTAAAGTATTCAACTTTTTGTTGATTCTTTTCTGTTCGTCTTTTTCCACTGAAGTGAAAGCATCCGGAAAATCTTTTCCAAAGTCTTCCAAAATATCCTGAGCAAAAAGACCTATGATCTTGCCTATCATTTTGGGTTCAAATTCTCCCACTTTGCTCACCACATTATGCAACCTGTTGACTGTAGCGTACCTTTGAATTTCTTCCCAGATATTCTGAGCATTTTCTGAAAAATCTGCCGGTTTTTGGACGTCTTTACGGTCTTTTTTAACCATTTTAGATCTTTCGACCCACTTATCATTCTTGTTTTTAAGAATGACTCTGGCGCAGTTTCCAAAATATCTGGTTTTCAAAGTTTTGACAATCGTTCCTTCACACATATTGTTTTCCATTTCGGGTAGGCCAAGCCAAGCCGGAATTTTAGAGTCAAATACATTCGGGAATCTCAAAGCATCTTCCAAACTACCCTGGAATAAAACCTTTGCGTAGAAAAACCCGGTTTCCTCAAAAATATGATTCACCACATCAGTGTCCAAATAAGTAGTACCGTTCAACTTAATATCGAATCCATAGAATTCGTTATGAGGCGCGTATTCAATACCTTTTTGTACTTTGATAGCATCTTTTACAGGTTCTACTTCTGTATGTTTGTAGCCACCTCCGAATAGTTCACCGTAGATCACTACTGTTTCTAATTCCGGGTGAATGGTTTTCACTTTTTGGAACAAATCAATTACATTTTTTCTGTAACGTTCTAAAATAAGGTGTGCGTTGTAAAATTTTTCATCCTTTTCAATAAATGCGGTTCTCTTCGCAATTTTAATTTCCTTTCCATCGGTAAAGAAAGAGAAATTAGCACCATGAACCTTTTCCTGCACAATGAAAATCTCATCCCCAAAACCCTGCAACCTGATCTGATCGATCACGCGGGTTTGGTAAGCGTTTTCTATAGAGTTATATGTTTTGAAAATCATTTTTTTAGTTTTTAATAGTTTCTGATTTATTTTTTTTCATTTGAGTAAGGTGTCGCTGAGCGTGAAGTGAAAGGAAATAAATGTATTCATACCCATTAATTTTTCCCAGTCCATTCACTGTCATTGTTGTTTTACAGAGGCGATCTTCGCCATTTTTCATCAGGTCTAAATAACTTAAACACTGATCATACTGCTGACTCATTAAATTCCTTATTTCATTCAGACTTAATTCTCCTTTTTGCTCCATATGTTCAGGTCTAATCCATTCAAAAACACCGTGCTCCCCTACTTTTTCAAATATTTCATTATCGAAACTGTAATTTTTTATTTTGGAATTCAGATCAAGCTCAAGATAATTCCGCATTGCTTTTTTTGATCCTTTTTCAATGAGAATGAGCAAATAAAAGTTGGCAAGATAAATATGTTCCAAAATCTGTTGAACCGTCCAGCCCCCATTGGCGGGCAGAGCATTCAATGTTTTTTCATCTTTTTCAAACCACTTGTCCACCTCATCAAAACTGAGTTTCAAATGCGTTTTTATATCCTGAATTAATCTAAAAATATCCATTACAATTTTTATCGTTTTCCAAAAGGCCTGGAATATTTCCCTCCCTTTCAATCAATCATCTTCAGCTTCTTTCTTTCAGTAATCTTTGATATTATGATTATACAAAGTAAAAAAAGTAAGAACGCAATCTTTTTGCGCTGATCTAAAAATGTTGATTACAGTTGTTTAAAATTTTCCAAAAGGCTTAGAATATTCTTCTTGCCCACCGGATTCATTGAATGACAATAGAATTTTGGGAGATCCAAATAATTATCCATACAATATTCTATCAGCCATTTGGCACAGTCATAGCCTGTTTTTTCAGTGTAGTCCTCTGAATTAGGTTTCAGATAATGTACATCTGCCAGATCATGGTCAAAAGAAATGAGTTCCGGAAGTCCTTTTTCCAAAATTCTGTTGACAAACTGCTCGTAATTGCGAACAATATGCCAGTCTTTTCTGAGGAAAATATCCTGTTTGGTATAATGATACGCCTCAATCGGGTATCTTATATCATCCAGAAATAATAATCTTTTGGTCATTTCCATTATCTTATTTTTTAAACCCGAAAGCCTGTGAATACAATTTTTATTTATTAAACCATCATATCAGCACAATTGGTGCTTGCGAATGCGTAAGGCTTTGCTTTAAATACATAGCCCATTCCCAGAATATAGCCCATCGCATCTTTCAATGCTGTATTTGATTTGAAATCAGGGTCGGTATTAATGTCTGCGTGTACCTCCATTTCCACACCATAGGCATCCAGAATAGCACAGATAGCGTACGCGATTTCTACGGATCTGTTGACTTCATTCAGCATTCGTTCTTTGATACTGATCTTCTGTATTTGTCTTTCTTTTCTGATAAAGGTAAACGCTCCTTTTCCTTCCCGAACAAATACTACTGCCGTTGCATAATTGATAGCGTCGCCATACACGTGAGAGTCTGAGCCTACACATACTTTCAGGCGGTGGCCACTAGCCTGTTCGCGGATGATGGCTTCTTCTACCAGCTGTGTGATAGGTTTTAGGAAAAAAATTCCTTTCATATTCTGCCATACTTCTTGTTGCGTTTCCATTTTTTACATGTTTTAAATTCTGTTTAAATATTATTTGTGAATAGTGAATTGTCAATTCGTTTTACTGCCAATTTAATTTACTTACTAAGTAAAATTCACATTGACGATTCACTTTTTTGCACTCTGAACTGGATTCGAACCAATACCATCAGTTTTGGAGACTGAGCTGCTACCATTACACTATCAGAGTAGTTTTGTTGATTCATCAGGAATCGAACCTGAACAACAAGAGTCAAAGTCTTGTGTGCTGACCAATTACACTATGAATCAGAGTTAATTTGAAAATGGTTGTGATTTTTTTTGCTTTTTTAATTTGACGTATTTACTTTTCACAACAAATTTCTGTGGAACAGACAGGAATCGAACCTGCGCCTCTAGTTTTTCAGACTAGCGTGCAACACCTTTTTTCACCACTCTTCCAGAGTTTTATAAGTAATGAGTAATGAGCGATGAGTAATATCTCTATTGGTATTATCAATGATCTCTCATCATTCATGCTTTGTACGGAAAAAGGGATTCGAACCCCCAATATCTTGAGCCTAAATCAAGTGCGCCTGCCACTTCCGCCACTTCCGCGAATTTTTATAAATAATGATTAATCAAAAAAGTGACTCATTGACTATTGGTATGCACAATTAACCTTTATCATTATTCAATTACCTATTACTAATAATTAAGGTCAGAGAAAGTCTGTCTATCATAAAACTATGCCTGTAGTTTGTGTTTTTAAGATCTTCTGCGCTCGACAAACTTTTCTCTTCCCTGTTTTTCCGTGAATGATCAGTGGATCAATTTTATTTCTCAATCTGAACTTTCATGGTATTATAATTCACAATTGACTTTTGACCATTCACGTCTGTACTCTATAAGGGAATCGAACCCTTATCATCTGCTCGAAAGGCAGGCGTCCTCACCATTAGACGAATAGAGCATTATAAAACAACTGACCAGGAATCGAACCTGAACAACAAGAGTATTTTTCCTGCATGCTGCCATTACATTACCAGCGGTTTTTGTGGAAGCGGTAGGATTCGAACCTACTCAGCAATAAAGCAACAGATTTACAGTCTGCCCCGGCTCTCCAACTCCGGCGAGCTTCCAAATATGATGAGTAATAATCGATTAGTAATAAGTAATTTCTAATCTCTAATTTCTATTTGAAGAAAAACAAAGCCTGTCTTAATTTTTTGTTTGATATAAGAACTTCTGCGCTCGACAAACTTTTACTTTTTCTCCGGAACTAATCTCATTTTAGTTATTTGAGATGGCTATGGGATTCAAACCCACTCAGCTTTCACAACGGTTTTGCAGACTGCCCCGACTCTTCCACTTCGGCGAACCATCAGATGTGGTATAAATGATAATTGATGATTGATAGTGACTTTACACCTCTAATATCCAGCTTCTAATAAAAAAGAAAAAGGCTGTCGGTATTTTCCATATTTGGCGTAAAGATCTTCTGCTCTTGACACACCTTATTTCTTCTCTTTTGAAACAATTAACATTTTAGTTATCTGCGATTCCGGAAAGACTCGAACTTTCAACTTCCGGTTTAACAGACCGGTGTTCTACCATTGAGCTACGAAATCGTTTTTTTTATGTGAATGGTGAATGGTCAATCCGTTTTACTGTCAATTTTTCTTTAATTCACTTGCGAAGCAGAATTCACTATTCACCATTCACCATTCACTTTTTCATCTTTGTAATTTCGGAAGGATTCGAACCTTCAATCTCCGGCGTATCAGACCGACGCTCTAACCACTTGAGCTACGAAATTGTTTTCTGTTTGTGAATGGTCAATCCGTTGTACTGTCAATTTTTCTTTTAATTCACTTGCGAAGCAAAATTCACTATTCACCATTCACTTTTGCCCTTGGCAAAACTTGTCTGGAAAGCAAGATTCGAACTTGCGACCTCCCGCGTCCAAGACGGGTAAACAACCACCGTTATCTTTCCAGTTTTCAGGTTCAGTTTCCAATTTCTTTCCGGGAGACAGCCGGAACTTAATTTTTCCTGTGAACCTTTGCGGTCTATGCGGGAATCGAACCCGCAGTACCCAAGAGACAGTCGGGCAGGTTAGCCTTTACCTCAATAGACCTTTTTGTAATTCTGAGAGGGATCGAACCTCTAACCTTCGGTTTAGAAAACCAACGCTCTATCCAGTTGAGCTACAGAACTATTTTGTAATCCCAGAAGGAATTGAACCTTCAACCCCCGGTTTAAAAGACCGGTGCTCTGACCAATTGAGCTATGAGATTGTTTTTATGTGAATGGTCAATTGTCAATAGTGAATTTAAAATTGAGAAGCAAAGCAAATTGACAATTGACCATTCACAGTAAACACGATTCACCATTCCTATTTACTTTGGGTATCTTCGGAGATCGAACCCTGTTCTCCGGTGCCACAGACCGACGCTTTACCAAATAAGCTAAAGAAACCATAAAAAAAGCACCTCTTTTCGGGAGGTGCTGTATATATTTTGACGTATCAGATCACTGAGACCTACGTATATAAGCACCTTTTATCAATAAATTCACTATCCAGAATACATGCATATCCTTTCGGCCCCTGTCCGTCTAGTCTTGAATACTGATCAGATATGTTATGTAATTGTTTCATTATATTCTTGTTATTTAAAAAGTTTTTAAATCCTGAAAACCTGTTGCTTTCAATTTTCGGTTGCAAAGTAAGTATGAAATTTTTTAATCTGCAAATTTATTTTTGAATTAAATATTTTATAATCAATAAGTTATATTGAATTTTTAGCATAAAGAATAACCGTCCGCAATATCCTGCGGATCTCTTAAATACCTAAATGACTGTCTCTCATCGGGTTACTTATCACTCTTATTTATCGTATTAAATGGTCATTGTTAATTAAAAAATTTTTGTTTTTACGGTTATTTTTTTTCATTCTAAATAATTTATGGCCTAAAACACAAGAAACGCCTCGAAGTATCGAGGCGTTTCTGCGGTATTTTGTTTTAAATTCTTACGGGTTTATTGTAAATAATTTTCAAAGCAAGCACATTTCGCCTCATTCCATATCATCCATTCGTATCCGAATAATCCTTTTATTGAAGGGCTATCGCATAGATTTACATTGATATGTGCTCTTTGTAGTGTCATAATTTTCTGGCGCAAAGATAGGAAAAATTGTTTTTTAATGATAGAGCTAAGACATTTCTTCACTTAACAGGGGAATAAAAACAGAACCCTCGGTTTTAAGAGAGGTGGCTTCGATTGCCTCAAATCGATACTTTCCCGGATAAGATATTTTGGTACTTTTAATTTCTCAGCATCTTATTTCTTCCCGTTCTATATCTTGAAATATCCTTCAAAATCACACTGTCTTCAGGATTGAAATATTTTAGATCATTAATGATATCGGAACGTGTTGCTACTTTTTCTGCGATAATTTCGTAAGCAATATTGCGGACCACAGGCTGTAGTTTAGGATCTTTTTTAAACTCATGCTTCATAGCTTCCAGGTAGATTGCTTTTTTATAGGAAGGTGTTTTGGCATACAACTTTTGAATTTCTGCCTCCAGTTTTTTAACATCAAAAACATTGGCAAAATAATTATTCAGACAGTTGAAAGCGTCTTTATCTTCATCCCAGCCTTTCAGCAGGACTCTTTGCGCTTCTTCAGGTTTTTCCATCTTTTTGCTGTAAACCAATGAGGCTTTTACCATTTGATTGTTTGCCGTGTAATCATCTGCGACCATCTGATAGTATTCGTGGGCATTATTAAGGTCATTAAGTTCCTTGTAAAGATCTCCTACTTTCTCTTTCTGCTGCATTTCTTTGTACAGATCGATGGCTTTTTTGTACTGTTTTGCTTTTTCGTAGCAGGACGCCGCTTCTGTCTTATTGTTTAATTTTTTAAGATAAATGGCTGCTGCCTCATTGTAAAATCCCCCAGCTTCAAGTGTTCTTGCGCCCCGGAAATTATCCTGAAGAAGGTTCATATACACTTTTGCTGCTCTTTTATAATCTTTTTCGGCAATGTATTTTTCGGCAAGCTCTTCATATTTGCTTCGGATCCTGTCGAATAAAGAAGTTTCGAGATAAAAATTTCCACCGCCAGAGCCTCTTTTTCCGGAATTGTTCCTGTTCTGTTCTTTATCTTTTAAAGCAGTAATGACGAGCATGATAATAAAGGCAACAACAAGGAAAATTGCTAAAGTTCCTACAACACTCCAAAAACTTTCATGGAAGAGCTGCGCTGCGATCCCAATGATCTTAAAGACCGCAAGGATCATAAATGCCATCAGGAATTTTTCTATAAATTTCTGCTTATTCATCATCTTCGCTGTTTAAAATGGTTTTGTCTTCGCTGAAAAGACGGTAAAGAACAAGAATTACACCGATCACCAGAACCCAAACGAACCAGTTGTAGCCGAACATTCTGATCAACGGATAAAACAGATATACGAGCATAGCCACTAAAATTGCTGCCAGAAAAATTTTCACCCAAAACGGCACATTATCACCACCAAGATTCAATGATTTTTTTCTGAATATGAAGGAATAAATACCAATGGCCCCGAACATAAATATCACCATATAAAGGATGTCTGAAACGGAAGTTTTTTTCTCAGATGAACCCACATTTGTATCCATGGTTCCTAATTTTGAATCTTTAATTGGTGACGGTGGAAGATCTGTCATATTCAGGGTACCATAAAGCCGGCCCAGCGAGTCTGCGATCAGAACCTGCTTTTTCTTTAAAATAAATTTTACCACTTCACCATTAACCGGTTGTCCTTTGGTATATTGTTTCAGGGAGTCTGAAATATTGCGTTTAAGGCTTTCTTCTTGCTGTGCGAGATGTTTTGTAATCTTTTTGGTGTAAATTATTTTCAGGGAATCTTTCGATCGATCAATGTTACCGTTAAGGGAGGAAATATCCTTTTGAATATCATTAATTGGTCTCCCTCCTTTTTTTAAATATTCATTATAACTGTTTTCATTGTTAGAATTACGAAAGCTGTTTGCCTTCTGATGTTCAGTGATCAGTTTTCTTCTGTCTCTTCCGTAGATAGAATCAATTTTTATATCAATATCAGTAACCCCGGACTGGTAAGCGAGCATATCTGCAGATGATTTTTCAGTACCGTTCATGATATTTCCGGAGGATACAATAAAATCTTCTTTCTGAGTCTTATCTTTGTCCGAAGGCATAAAGATTTTCAAGAGTATAGCAATCCCAACAACAGCCCAGAATACTCTTCGGAAATTTCTGGCTCCGGCGGTTTCTTTTTTATTTTCTGATCCGCCAAATAATGAACTCAGCCAGCTGTCTCCGAAAGTAAAGTTTCCAAAGCCGTCTCCCCGTGAAGTCCCCAACGTATCTAGCGGTACACCGAGCTCTACTGCTCTGTCAGGATATTTTTCTATGTACTTTAAATATTTTTCAATTTCTTTTTTATTTCCTGCCATCACCTTTTTAAGATCAAACGGGAGATTTTTCATCCATTCTTCTTCGCTTTGTGGCTGTTGGAGAGCTTGCAGAATCTTTTCATCGTCCATGTCAACAATGAAGCTTTCAATATGCTGAGGAATTTTTACTCCGTTTGAGGGTTTTCTGACAGATTCTGAGCTTATTTCAGGTTCCTGAACCACAGAAAGCCAGTCTATTTCCTCCGACAACTTCACCAGTCCGAATTCCGGATGCATAATCACAAACCTGGAATCTAAAGGCTTCCAGTCCTCCGGATTGATCTTGGGATAAAACAGGGTATTTTCAGGAATAAAAAACTTATCACCAACACATTGAAAATAAGCATTTCTTCCGATTTCCTTTGGAGCTTCATCGTAGAATACAAGCAGGCAGCCGTAGAGTATGTTGGGCTCATTTGCCGGAATAGCATAGGATTTTACTTTGTTAAGATCTATTCCCAATATTTCCATTTCATGGAGCCATACCGCTGGTGAAGGATCTTTGATCAAAAGGCCTTTTTTGGGATAAGTATTTTTCGGAAAAGGTTTAATTCTAAGCTCCATAATCCAGTATCTGATCTATAAATGCTGTTAAATACTGTGAATACATTTCCTCCATGGTTTTCACCCTCAATAAATTCTGTTTGGGAAGGTAATATTCCGAGCCGCCATATTCCGAGCCGGTAGATAATGCCAGAAAACCATATTCTGTGGAAGGAATATAAAAGGTGGGAATGCTGGTACTGCTGCTTTTAAAGGTAAGCATTCCGCGGGAATCCGTAATGATTTCACTTCCGTCCTGGAATGTAAATTTATTTTTGTTCTGCTCTGCAAGGATTTTAACCTCAACCCTATTTCTATAGAGGTTTAATGTGTTCTCGTACAGGCTGCAGAGTTCATTCCCGGAAATAACGAGGTTATTATTTTCATTGATTCCGAGCCTGTTGAAATTACTGATTATTTTCATCCCACTGCGATTCAGTTTAGCAACTTCCGTCTCTGCTTTTGCAACGTTTTTATCAATTTCAAGATCATCATTAAAAACGGATTCTACAGATACATTCCCCTCTAAATTGATTTTATAAAGGGAAGAATTCGTAGGCTGATGCAGATAAAAACTTCTGCCAAAATAAATCAGATGATAAGAGTTGGGAATATTAAGTCCGGTAACATTTTGCTCGGAGTATTCTTTTGTATTGAGATTAAGCTTTGAAATTAATTTTTTATCGGGCTGATACTGACATAAAATAAAATGCTGCTGCTTATTTCTAGCCAAGGCAAACTGTCCTCTGGGTTTTACAGAAATATCTTCTATCAGAGCTTCACAGCCATGATAGGTTTTATAATAATCATAAGAATTCCTGTCGTAATAATTATCTGAAAGATAGGTTTTCAGCAATTGTTTTTTTGAACTTAAAATGTAGAACTCACCTTCATATAAAAACTGGGCAATCGTGTTGGACGGTGTGGGAAACAAGATGGGATAGTTCTGTGGAAGATCTGTCTTTTTGCCATTGCTATTCTCCACCCTTTGCTTACGCTGTGGCGGATTGGCCCACAATTCCTGTAGTGGAAGCCTTATCTTCTGAATATGTTTTCTTGTTCCTTTATGATGTTTGTAAAAATTCAGTTCGCCATCAGATGAAGTGGTGATCAGGAATTTCAGTCGGTCCCTGTTTTCATGGATCACTTTTCTGATCTTTTCATCAGTAAGGTTTTCCTGATGGGTGATGAAGAACACTTCAAGATCCGTTTCCGTATGTTCTTCGTTAAAAAATTTCACTAAAGCTTCTGAAACCTCTAAAACCGGACTTACCTGGTTCAGATTTTCAATAACATCTTCCGGTTTGTCAAGAGATATGGGTATTCCAGCCTGTCCCAAAGCAAAAACTTTACATTCGGAATGGGCTTTCGGGTGCCTGATCACTGCTAAAGCGGATGCAAAGGCCATTACTTTAGGCGTTCCCCAGTTCCTCAGGGAAGTATCTATTAAGATGATCCGTTCAAAAATATTTTCCTCCGGCGGTATTTCCCTTTGAATGTACAATGCTTCATTATTGGCCACACGATTCATGAAAACTTCATCTTCATTGGCAAATTCTGAGAGGAGCATTCTGTGGAGGTCCCCTTTATTCGCCATATCAGAAATCCCTCCAATGGGCTGTTCTCCTGGAGAAAGATGTCGCATGGGAATTCTCAGCCCACTCCAGATTCTTTTGATAAGGCTTCCTACCTGAAACGTTTTCGGTTCTTCAATCAGCTGCTGGATAAAGTCCTTATCAGTTTCCACGGTTGTTTCTTCTTCCATCATTTCATCATCCAGTTCCGGCTCATCTATGTGATCTTTCATTGCATCAATAATAGACTGGACGGTCGGAAATTTTTCATTCAGAAGGGTAAGGGTGCTCAGATCCCTGTTGATGGCAGAAGGTCCTGCATATTTTTTTTCAGCACTTGAGGCAAGCGTCTGGGGTCTTTTGTAGTAAACGGTTAGAATCAGTTCTGCCCTATTGGCGGCTATTCTGTTATGTATATCTTTAAAAAGGGTCTGTAACAGTATGATCCTGTTTTGCCCCTGTTTATATAGTTTATTTAATGATTTAATTTTTTCAAGAAACTCAATGCTCTTTTCAGCGGTAAAATCAAAATTACCGATGCTGTGAAAGCTTGCGGCATGTTTCAGAGAGCCTGAAAAATCTGTATAGCCTTCCTGCATGGCATACAAAACCATCAGCAATGCTCCAAATGGAGGCCATCCCTGTGGCTGAAGCTCTTTGAGGATCTCCATCACATAAGGCCTGTAGGCTATAGCCCCAACATACGGAATGGAGATGAGATTATGATCGTGGTACCCGGAATCGCCGGCAATATCCTCATCGGTCTGCCATTCCCAAAAGTAATTTTCATAGGACTGGAAATATTCGTTTAAATCCATTCTCTTGTTTTTTCAGTGAGCCGGAATGAGCTTACGGACAGTTCCCGGAAGTCTTCTTTTCTGATAGGAAGATAAGTTCCGTCTTCGTTCCATAACAGCCATTGATCCAATTTCCCATTATATTTCTGCTGCAAAATGGAGCTTAAATTTTTAAATTCAAAATCAAAACCTGCAGGCAGAAGATGTCCGTTTTTTGTCCAATAGGTTTTCCCGGGTAAACTTAATAGCGGTGTTCCCAGAAACAGAGCTTTATCACTTATAACCGTCCATTCAACCTTTTCAAGCTTAAATTTTGGCTGTGCCGGAATACTGTCCTTAATTTCTTTCATTGCACTCAACAATGCTACTACCGGATATTCTTCACTTCCAGGTTGTAATCTTACCTGAACTTTTTCACTGATCCCAAAATAGTTTTGATTAGAGGGAGGAAAAGTAAGAGGTACAGCTTTATCGATGGAAGACCAAAGTAAGGCCGTTCTCATTTTTTTGCTCGGCACCAATGCTTGTTTTCTGAACAAAAGTCCATCACGCAATTCGTATAATATAAAATTAGGGAGCTGCTGGATATCTGCAGATACCGCTTGTTCCTCAGTGAAGCCTTTCAGCCACACCGTATCATCATCCACTGCGATCTGTACATTTTTCCAGTCCCGGATAGCACCCAGAAAATCTTCATCAGCCCGGGGAAGTTCTGCCCAGAATTCTTTTACACTGTTTGAAGGATCTTCTGCCATAAGCTTTCAATTTCTTGCTGAATATACTGTTTCTGCTCGGGATTTCTGATCCAGTCGCAACGGGTTTGCAGGTATCTCAATTTATCTTTGATCACATTCTGTTCTTCAAAACTCAGCATTCCGCTGTTCCATTTCTCTACAAGAATTTTTACATCTTTCATCACTTCCTCCGGGTTCGGAGTTTTGTTCTGCATCGCCTGTGGATGTGATTTCGGGTGATCATCTTTCTCAATGGTTCTGTTGATGATGCCTTCCAGAATCTCAATCTGCTCTTCGGTATCCCAGATGTGTTTCAGTACCCAAAGATCGGAAAGTACGGCTTCATTTCTTCCGCAGATCAGGGCACTTGCGGCAATCAGGTTCTGAAGCTTTACGGCTCTACGGTCTGAAATAGCAATTCCTGTATTTCTTAAACTGATAATGGTATTTAAATACACCTCATAAATAGGTCTTAAATCTACTGTTTTACATAGATTCTGAAGTTCTCTGATTTCTTCTGCATGAATTTCGGGAATATCTGTTGTCATTTCATTTTCCAGCTTCCTTCCGGCAATAAGCACTTGCTGAAGCAGCTCAGGATTTACATAATCAACATTGATCCTAACCAAAAAACGATCGAATAATGCATTAAGAGCCTCATCTTCGGGAAGGACATTACTGGCTCCAACAAACATCAAGGCCGGTAAATGTTTTGTTTCTTTTCCTCTTTTGAAGATCTTTTCGTTGAGAGCTGTCAGAAGTGAATTCAGAATGGCAGAATTGGCATTGAAAATCTCGTCCAGAAAAACCAGTGAAGCCTCGGGCATCATGCCTTCGGTATTGGTAAGAAGTTCCCCTTCCTTTAGCTTTCTTATATCAAAAGGACCAAATATCTCATTCGGTTCTGTGAAACGGGTTAATAAATATTCAAAGTTTCTACCATCTTTCATTGTTTTAGAAAGGGTTCTCACGATAGCGGATTTTGCCGTTCCGGGAGGTCCGTATAAAAATGCATTTTCTCTTGCAAGGAGGCATATTCCCAGCAGATCTACTACATTATTTTTTCCGACGAATGTATCTTTTACGTAATTAAGAACGGTGTTGAGTTTTGTAATATTTTGAGTCATTGGTTATTCTTCAGTTATTATTTTTAGTTCTTTCCAAAATGCATCCTTGTGAAGTCCAAATTCTGCAATAAGCAGTTGATTAATATAAGGAATTTCTGCCAGTTCATAGGCTTTCTTTTCTACAATCCTTTCGAGATACAGTTTTCGGTAGGTCCTGTCTTTCAAGTCTTTTTCCCAGTTGACCTTCTCCAGATCAAGCTGATACCCGATCCCGGAATAATGAAACTGTGAAAGAATCTCTTCCAATATTTTAACCAAAGGATCTTCCGGATCTGCAGTTTGCAGTAATGGGAGGATCTGCGGCAGGAATCTTAATGAAAGATCCGCAGACAAAATGGAAGAAATATCAGGAGTTGTTTTAGGTTTAGGAATAAGTTTATCCAGATCTTTGGCTGTATTTTTCCTGATCAGATAGAGTTGTGTGCTGAAATAAAGGACTTTCGCCGCCCAAACTGCAGCTTCTTTGTTACAATGGATATCTCCTGACAAAAATTCCAGTCTCTCTTTTTCAAATTCTGTTTCAAAATAATCTCCGGCTTCCTGTTCTTCTTTTTTTGATATCTCATGTAGATTTGAAAAAACGGTGACCGTTCCGCTTTTCCGAAGCAGAAACAGGGTATCTAAAAATGGTGACCTGGTTTCCATAGTCTAACAAAAATAAAACTATTTCTGTGAGAATAAAATTTTTCTACAGGTGTTTGATTGTTAAAATAACATTTGCTGTGAATAATTCACAAATGGGTTGATTAGCTTAATTGGAAACTATTAAATTATTTTTTTGCACTCGCATATCGGGCAAATGCTGCAGATGATTGTATAATGGATGTTAAAGATTACTGTTTTCAGCGCGCGTCTTCGACGCGCGCTGAAAACAGTAAAAGAATCTTTACTCATTAAAATCAATCTGTAATTTCTATAATATTGTTTTCGGGGTCCAAAATGACACTTTCGTAATAGCCATCGCCTGTTGTCCGTGGTTCTGCGGCAATTGTGTAACCGTCTTTTCTTAGAGTTTCCGTGAGTCTGTCTACTTTTTCTTTACTTCCTGTGGAAAAAGCAAGATGAATGATCCCGTACTGCTGTGAATCATAAGTATTTCCACTTTCCTTAATATCAGGTTTAGTCATGATTTCCAGACGGCATCCGTTATCAAAACTTAAAAAATAGGACTGAAAATGTTTTAAGGGATTATGGTATTTCTCATTGGAAACGGCTCCAAAATATTTCTGGTAAAATTCTTTCATCTTTTCCAGATCTTTTACCCAAAAAGCGATATGTTCAATTTTCATTATGATTAATATCTTTAATTTTTGCTAAAGTAAGAAGGAGATACTGCCTGTACTTCTTCTGTGTTATTCTATTTTGAAACTGTATTGGCAATCATAAGCAGGATTTGCTTGTGTTCTACTGAGAATTCAAGATGATTGTGTATGTTTTTTATGTTGGGATTTTTTGACCACCCTGTCAAATCTCTGATCTGCCATACCTCCGGAGGATGGGAATTTGTGTACGGAAAACTTATGGCATTGAATAATAAATCCTTGGGCTATTTCAATCTAAAAGTTGCTATCTTTGTCCCTTCAAAATAACATTATGAGTATTCACATCAGTGCAAAAAAAGGAGAAATTGCTAAAGTAGTATTGCAGCCGGGGGATCCGCTTCGTGCACAATATATTGCTGAAAACTATTTGGAAAATGCTAAACTGGTAAGCAAAACAAGAGGAATCTTTTATTATACGGGTCTTTACAAAGGGAAAGAGATCACTGTAGGAGCCAGTGGAATGGGCTTTCCGAGCATCGGGATCTATTCTTTTGAATTATTTACGGAGTATGAAGTAGATACTATCATCAGAATTGGGACGTGCGGGGCTTATACCACAGACCTTAAGCTTTTTGATATTTTAAATATTGAAAACGCAGCCAGCGAAAGTACGTATGCAAAATATGCATGGGAAATTGAAGATGAAATTCTTCCTCACCAGGGAAAAATTTTCGGAACGATCAATGAAACTGCTCAGGAGCTTTCTTTAGCGACCAAAGCGATCAATGTACACAGTAGCGATATTTTCTACAGAAAAGATCCTAATGTTCCAGCAATTGCGACGAAATACAACTGCCCTGCTGTAGAAATGGAAGCGTTCGGGTTATTTGCTAATGCACAGCATTTAGGGAAAAATGCAGCGACGATTCTTACGGTAACTGATATTATTCCTACCCACGAAAAAATTTCTGCTGACGAAAGAGAAAAAGCCCTTAAACCTATGATGGAACTGGCTTTGGAATCGGCAATAAAAAGTCTTTAATCAAAAAGAAGTTAAGCTGCAGTTTTTGCAGTTTCGCCATAAAAAAAGAGCTTTACTTTATGAGTAGAGCTCTTTTTATAGTTTGAAAAAATTTCTGGCGGTTTTCGTGGTTTTATCCGCCACTTTGGAAATACTTATTTTTTTCCAGTGAGCAATCGTTTGTGCAACATACGGAAGGAAAGACGGTTCGTTCCGGCGATTCTGCATTCTCGGCATATTTTTCGGAAGCATAAACGGGGCATCGGTCTCTATCATTATCCGGTCCAGCGGGGTGTATTTGATCACGTCTTCCAGCTGTTTAAATCTTTTTTCATCACTTATAGCCCCTGTAAATCCTAAATAAAACCCTTTATCAAGATAGATTTTAGCTTCTTCCAAAGTTCCTGTGAAGCAATGAACAACCGCTTCCGGCAATCTGGAAAGGTATTCATCCGTAATTTCATTAAATCTTTTGAAAGCTGATCTTTCATGAAGAAAAAGAGGTTTATTGACCTCAACAGCTAATTCGAGCTGGGATTTGTAACATTTTTCCTGAACAGGTCTGGGCGAAAAGTCCCGGTCAAAATCCAGTCCGCACTCTCCTACAGAAATGACATGATCTAATGCTAAAAGCTTCCGAAGTTCCCGGATACTTTCCTGATTAAAAGATTTGGCGTCGTGGGGATGAATTCCTGCTGTAGAAAATAAAATCTCAGGATATTCTTCTGCGATCTCCGCAGATTCTTTACTCCCTCGCACGCTTGTCCCGGTGAGAATCATTTGTTTTACGCCATTATCCAGGGCGCGATTGATAATTTCTTCGTGTTCGTTATAGAACTGTTTATTGGTCAGGTTAATGCCAATATCAATGTATGTATTCATTTGTTTTATTTTGTCTTTTTATATAATATCTTACAATGTTGGGGCCTTTCAAAACATTTTTGAATTCCTTTTCAGAATAAAATCCTCTGAGATCCGAGCGCTTTACTCTGTTGAATTCTTTAGTAATTTTCACCCAGATTATTTTGTGCCTGGCATTTCTTTACTTTTTTAAATTTAAAATTTTCACTCAGTTGATCTTCAATAGCTGCTTTTGCAGTCTTTCTTCATTTTTTATTGCCACACTTTCTTAGTTCTTGGGAAATTTTTCTGGCTTCGCTGGCTCTGAAATTGCCTTTATTGTAAATATTTTTCATCTGTTGCTCATAGGCAGGAACTCTTAATCTCGCTTATGCAAAATTATCTGCCCAGTACGCAATATTTTTACGCAGTGAAAATTATATTTCTAGTCGTTGATAAATTTTTCAAGAAAACCGATCAGCTGTTTCCCGCCGTGACTCCACCGGATCCCATGACCTTCTTTTTCCCTGACTTCAAAAACAAGTTCATGCTTGTAATGATAGAAAACATTCCACCAGGATCTGTTATCCAGGATGTAAAAAATCTTTTCCATTACTTTTTCCTGTTTCTGCAGATTGTTTCCCTTGATCTCACCCCAAAATTCATCATCCATTCTTCCGATATGTTTTTCCCAGGCTCTTTGAGCAATGGTAATTTCGTTGTTAAAAGGTTTCATGCAAGCTTCGATTAATGTCCTTTTTAAAGGCGGAACAGCATTTTCATCCCGGACGCTGGCAGAAGTCAGACGCTGCCCCAGAATATTCAGCCAATGCTCAAACGGAATATTTTCAAGTTGTGATGCTTTTATCTCATCGGAGTCATTGTTTTGGAGCACATCGATGAACAGTTTAAAACTTGTCGTCCGGTCTGGCTTTATTTCTTCATTAAAATAGGGAAGCTCCCATTCCAGCATATTATTCTGAAATTTTCTGATATTGTTTTCCATAGCCCGCAGATGTTCTTCAGTAAGAGTAGTCTGGTATTTTTCTTTCCAGAGGTTTGAAATAAACGGAATACAGGACGTAAATAAATTCATTTTAAGCCATTTTGATGAGATTAACTTCCAGATCTTCTTCTCTGATCAGATACGCAATGAGATTGAACCATTTTGGGCAGTGATCCAGAATCCAGGCATCTGAAGACACTGCAATTTCAGAATTTTCTGCTAAAAACTTATCCGGATTGAACTCCAGCTCTGCTTCCCAGTTCAGTTTGTTTTCCTCTGCACAATCAAGGACAATCTTTTTAATCCGTCCGCTGTTGGAAACCGGCTTATCGAAAATCCAGATCAATTTCTGTACCTCAGCTTTCTTAAAAAATGCAGCCACCAATTCCACCGCTTTTTGAGTTTGGTTGACTCTTTTATACGTTCCGTGAACGCCTGAAAGATCGCGGAAACATCCATCTGCTCCTTCAAAAATATAAGCACCCGACAGTAAACTTTCCATTAAAATCAATACATTGAAACCATCCAGATACAGGATTTTGTTTTTCAGATCCGAAACTTCCAGCTGTTTATCTTTTCTATGCTGTATCTGCTGTTCAGATGCGGAAGCTCCGCGCAATGCCTGAATCTGACGTGTTTTCAGCCTGTATCTGTTTCCCACGAGTTCAGAAGAAGCTTTCTCTGCGTAACCTCTGCTCAATAAATACATCATGTCCTGAACCGCCATTTTAAGCTTATCAACCTGTTTCTGTGAACCGAAAATCACATCATCACTGGTGTTTTTTCCACGGTTTCTGTTATTCATACTCAAAAATAGTTTTTTAAGCGGATATAATGACAGGAATCTGCTTCTGAACTCCCTATGATTTTAAATTTAACTTGAGGTTTTCTACAAGAGCGGGAAGCTGAAAGAGGGAGGCTGGAAGTACTTTTAAACACTAATTTTTAATAATTATCAACATCTGAAATGTGGAGTTATACATTTTACAACAAAAGAGATATTTCGTACAACGTTTTGATTTTCATAAGGGATATGTTTGCAGTGAATAAAAATATTGATTATGAATACATTGAAAAAATTATGTTACCTGTTGACAGTAATGCTTTTGCCAACTGCTTTTATATCATGTTCCGATAATGATGATGCCGTTGTTGTGGAGCAGGTCACTCCCTCACAAATGCTTTCTTCCACTCCGTGGGAAACTACGGCTGCAAGAGACAAAAACGGTCAGCCTGTGAACCTCAACGATGCCAGTGTAAACGGGCTTGTAGGTTTTGCTTACTTTAAAGGCGATGGAAATTTTGTGATTTACGGATTAAATGACGTTTTAAGATCCAGAGGAACATGGTCTGTAGATCCGCTGGGAAAAACCAGAATCATCACCGCATTGAACTCAGACGGGACGACCATCTTTACCCGTTCTGTGGATATTCTGGTGCTGAACAACAATGAATTCACTTACAGGATTCATACCAATCCAAGTGATCCTTCCGTTTATTACGATATTGTCCATACCAAAACTGCTCACGCTGAACCAGCGAATGGCCAGCTTACTTTAGCTTCTACTCCGTGGGAAACTACTGGTGCTAAAAACAGCAGCGGAAATCCGGTAGCCTTAACGGATCCAAGTGTTTCCGGTTTTGTTGGATATTCTTATTTTAAAGCGAATGGTACTTTTACAATTTACGGACTGAACAATGTACTGAGATCTCAGGGAACATGGTCGATTTCTCCGGACGGAAAAAAGAGAACAATCACTGCTCTGGACGCGAACGGAAATGTACTTTTCACCAGAACCGTTGATATTCTTACGCTGAACAGTTCAGAATTTACCTACAGAATTACCCCCGATGCAGGAAATCCTTCAGTGTATTATGATATTATCCATACCAAAGTGGATCACAAAGAACCATAAAATATTTTTAAGTAGATAATCTTGAATGTAAAAGCCTGCCCAGATTTGGGCAGGCTCTTTAATTTATTGGGATACTTATTTCAACTTTTTCTTTACATCAGCTCTTGCCACCATTTTTTCCATGTTACTTTGTCCAACCGGTCAAGATCTACTTTTTCCCCAATCATCGGATGGGTAACGGGTATATTGTTCTCTTCTGCATATTTTGAAACAAGTTCCAGAGGTTCAAACCACGGATGCTGGGCCAATTTAAATTTTGAATGATGAACAGGAATAAAGTTTTGAGCTCTTAGTTCCTTTACTTCCTGAATGATCTGTTCGGGAAGACTGTGGATGTAAGGCCATTTTTCATTGTACTGCCCGCATTCCATTACGGCAAGATCAAAAGGTCCATATTTCTCTCCGATCTCAGTAAAATGGTTTCCATAACCGCTGTCGCCGCCAAGAAATAGTTTTTTGGAGGGTGTTTGAAGGACAAAGGAAGTCCAAAGTGAGATATTTCTATTCAGGAGTCTTCCTGAAAAATGCCTTGCGGGCGTTAGTGTGATGTTAAAACCATCTGACAAGTCAATGCTTTCCCACCAGTTTTTTTCAATTACTTTCTCCGGATTCCAACCCCAGTATTCAAAATGTTGTCCAGTTCCCAATCCACATATTACTTTTCCTACTTTGGTTTGCAGATTCTGAACAGTTTTGTAATCCAAATGATCCCAATGATCATGGGAAATCAAAAGAAAGTCTATGTCCGGCATATCTTCTGGCTTATAGTGATCTGAGCCAAGAAAAGCTTTTATGGAGCCGGGCATTGGTGAAGCATTACCACTAAAGACAGGATCTACCAGAAATCTTTTACCATCAATTTGAATGAAATAAGAACTGTGACCAAACCATACAAGAGCATTTTCTTCGGGCTTGAGATTTTTAAGATCAGTTATCACAAACGGAACAGGAGATTTTGGAGTTGCATTTTGTACTTTACATAAAGCCTGCAGAAGCAATTTGGTCATGCTCTCGCCCTCCAGCAAGGCCGGAGTTGGAAGTATATTTTGAAATTTTCCATCGGTATAGTTGAAGAGTGTATGGAAATAGGTTTTTCTTTTCTCATTGGGAAACTGTCCCATTTGCTTCTTTAAATTCATTCCGTTTTTTTTTAGTTCTGAACCTTTAATTAAAAGAGGTATCAGAATAATAAATATAAGAATTAGGTTTCTTATTTATATCAATGGACGAATAAATGATGCATTTTACTTTATATGCCCCAGATGTATCTTTAAAGCTAATTCAATTAATAAAATACATATTTAAGGTAAAAATAAATTATAATAGGAGCAGAAAAATAAATTTTTAAATAATAAAATCACTTCTTTAAAATATTTTTTTCTTTTTTCAAAAAAGGATGTAACAAAGATGCTGCAATAACTGTCTTATTGGTGAAATATCACTTTGAATGAAAAAAATTATATCTTCAGCGGTTTTACTAATAGGAACTTTAAGTTTTGCACAAGTAAAAACTGATACGATCAAGCAGAAGGAAAACCAGATTGAAGGTGTGACTTTAACGGCTAGAAAACCGACAGTAGAGTCTAAGGTGGACCGGACGGTATTTAATGTAGCCAACAGTGCTATTCTTGCCGGGAATACAACTTGGGATGTTCTTAGAATGACTCCTCTGGTAAGTATTGATAATAATGATGCGATAAAAGCTGAAGGAGAATCGGTGACGGTTTACATCAACGATAGAAAATCGGTATTTACCGGTAAGGAATTAAAGGAGTACCTGAAAACCATTCCTGCCGACAACCTGATGAAAATTGAGGTAATCACAAGTCCCTCATCACGATATGAAACAGCAGGATCAGTGATTAATATTGTCCTAAAAAAGAGGGACGACGAAGGAATGAAAGGCAGCGTAACTTTTAACAACAGGCAGAATACGAAGAATTCACAGTATACCAATCTTAACCTGAATTATCATAAGAAAAATTTTACACAAACCCTGGTCGGAAGTTACAGCGACAATACATGGGCACAGAAAAGCTTTTATATCAATTCATTATATAAGGATAATGACGTGACCCAAACCAAGAATGATAATATAAGCAGAAATCTAAGCCCTTCTTTTTCTTCTACTTCCGAATATGAACTGAATGATAAAAACAACATAGGACTTATTCTGGAATATTACCAAAGTAAAAGTACCACAACGTCTGATTCTGATTTCCTCAGATCGAAGAATGATGTGCTTTTCGATTCTTATCACCAGGACCAGGATGCCACAGGACATTACCGTACGTTGGGAACCAATGTATTTTATAAGTATTATGATAAGGAAAAAAACAGGATATTGGATGTGAATTTAGGTACCAATTACAATTCTCAGGAAAATATCAATGAATTTTTAAAGACATCCAACATTTCTCCGGACGTAAGACTGCTTGGCGTGAATTCTCACGAACAGACCCGTAACTATTATATAAAAGTAGATTATACCCAACCGCTTGGAAAAGGCGGAAATTTTGAAGTGGGCGGGAAAATGGATTTCAATAATAATGTGATTCCTAATAATCTGTCAGGAAATAATGCTGATAATCTCCGTACGAATGATGTCTTTCATTACGAGGATAATATCAATTCATTGTATGTGAACTACAATAAAACATTTTTCGAGAAGCTGGAAACAAGAGTTGGAGTCCGTTATGAACATATTGATTTTAAAATGAGGCAGGATGTAGCGGGTACGGAAAGAAAGGATTCTTACAGTACACTGCTTCCCAATTTGTTGGTAAAATATTCTTTTTCGGATAAATATGATCTGAGTTTGACCTACAACCGTAATCTTTGGCGTCCGTGGTATTCGGAATTTAATCCTTTTCTGGTGCCCACCAATGACGGAACGTATTCACGCGGAAATATGGATCTGGAGCCGAATCCAAGTCACAGGCTTTATATGAAGTTCGGAATTCTGAAAAAGTATTTTATTTCAGCGAGATATATGTATACGGACAAGGATTACTGGACTTCTTTTGCAGAGGAAGGCGGTAGAAATGTTACTTTACCTGCTAACTTAAACGGGAAAGTACAGAAGTATTATCTTTTTGCCAATACAAACCAGACTTTTCTCAAAAATAAATTGAATGTGAATGTTGGAGCCGGATGGTACTATATTGATAATAGTGATTTTAATGCAGTAAACAAATTAGAAGGTAAAGATTACATCAGCTATATGGGTGCATCAGCCAATCTTTCCTATACAAATCTTTTTAATAAAAATATTAATTTGAGTGCGTGGGTGGAACTTTCTAACCAAAATAATGGAAATTCCTATGCAAATAAAACAAATGTTTTCCACAATATCTCCGCAACCAAAATATTCCCTAAAACACAGATGGAAGTAAGCCTTCAGCTGATGAATATTTTCAGCAGGCCTACTTTTGACAATACCACCTTCAGCCAGGGAGGAACGATCAGAAGTTCTACGAGATCGGATTGGTACGGATTTTCACTTTCTTTCGTGAAGCGTTTCGGAAACCAGAAAGTAAAAGACAACACAAAAACTGATGTAGAGAAAAATAGCGGTGGAGGAAAATAACAATGATTTTTCAGTTAATATATGATTATGAATTACTTATGTAAATATTTCAGAATCCATTTATAATTTTTTATTAACTTCACTCAACCAATCAAAACAATATTCATTATGAAAGATTTAAAGAAAATCGGAAGACAAAACTTAAAGGAAATTCATGGCGCCGGGCGCATTCCATCTTATCCATGCAACTGTTTTTGTTACATCAACAATACCAAAATTTGGAATGCATGCAATCAGTATTGCCCGGGTGGCGAAGTGATTCCGGGTGTTGAAATCGGCAATGATCCAAAATGTGATTATACACTGCCTTTATAAAAAGGCCTTAAAAATGAAAAGCCACTTACATGACTGTGAGTGGCTTTTATATTGATATTAATCTTAATTTTAGTTCAGAATTTCATTCATCTGAGTCAAAATAATTGGTTTTCCGTCTGTTACTACAATGGTATGTTCGTGTTGTGCCATATAACCGCCTTTGTTTCCAACCATCGTCCAGCCATCATTTAATTCCACTGCAATATCTGATGTTGTGGAAATGAATGTTTCAATGGCCACTACAGAATTTTTTTTGAAGCGTCTGGAATCATAACGGTTTCTGTAATTCATTAATTCATCCGGCTGCTCATGCAGGCTTCTACCAATCCCGTGACCGGCAAGGTTTTTAATGACTTTAAAACCTCTTTTTTTAGCTTCGGTTTCCATAAGAAATCCGATATCGGCTATTTTAACGCCTCCTTTTATATTGTTGATTGCTTTTTGTAAAATATCTTTGGAAGCATCTACCAATTTCTGATGCTGGTTGATATCTTTTCCGATGATAAAGGAACCTCCGTTATCCGCCCAAAATCCATTAAGCTCTGCAGAAACATCGATATTGATAAGATCGCCTTCTTTTAAAATCCTTTTTTCTGTAGGAATACCGTGACAGAATTCATTATCCACACTTATACAGGTCCACCCCGGAAAACCATAGGTAAGATGAGGCGCAGATTTGGCACCGAAGTCTGATAATATTTTAGCCCCATATTCATCAAGATCTTTTGTTGTCATGCCGGCCTGAGCATAATTAATCATCTCCTTTAAGGTATACGCAACAGCTTCACTTGCTTTTTGCATTCCTGCTAATTCCTGTTCATTTGTTATTGACATCTTATTTTTGTTTGATGGTAATCGTAAAACATTTTCAGTGATAATCACCCTGAGAGCTACAAAGTTAATAATTTTAATTACTTGTGTCTGAGTTTATTTTATAGTGGTAGTATTAGCTATTATCCCCAATTTCTAGCCTTAACATAAATTTATATGGCCGCCGTCGACATCTCCACCGGATAAATCTTTTTGATTTACGTTTTTTCAAAATAGAAACAATCCAAATTTATTGTCCCATTTTATATAAGCTTTATAACAACATTTAGAGTCTGCTTAAGTTTAAATTCGCTCAATATATTTCTAAAAATTTACTATATATTTATGTAAAATTTACACATGTTAGAAAATTTCGAATTCTATCTTTTTTTAGTTCTGCTCATCACCCTACTTATTATGCTGGCTAAGAAAATTCAGGTTGCCTATCCTGTTTTGCTTGTGTTGGCGGGTCTTTTAATAAGCTTTATTCCAGGCGTACCACCCATAAAAATAGAACCAGAATTAATATTTATCATTTTTTTACCACCTTTATTGTATGAAGCAGCCTGGTCAACCTCATGGAAAGAACTTTGGCGGTGGCGCAGGATAATCTTCAGTTTTGCTTTCGTCGTTGTATTTTTCACCGCATTATCGGTTGCCGTTTTCGCCAATTATTTCATTCCCGGGTTCTCCTTAGCGCTAGGTTTTTTATTGGGTGGAATTGTTTCTCCACCCGATGCGGTAAGTGCCGGAGCGATTCTGAAATTTGTAAAAGTACCCAAAAGGCTGGCTTCCATTCTTGAAGGCGAAAGTTTACTGAATGATGCTTCTTCCTTAATTATTTTCCGGTTTGCGATGATTGCTGCAGCAACCGGACAGTTTGTATGGCACGAAGCAGCCGGAAGTTTTGTATGGATGTGCATTGGTGGCGTAGGAATCGGACTTCTAATCGCGTATATTTTTCTGAAAATGCACAAGATTTTACCCACCGATTCAAATACAGACATTTTACTCACTTTTATTGCGCCCTTTTCGATGTATCTGGCAGCAGAACAGCTTCACGCTTCCGGAGTTTTGGCAGTGGTAAGTGGCGGTTTATTTCTTTCTTATCGCAGCCACGATTTTTTGAGCAGCGCCTCCAGAATACGTACGGTAACAGTTTGGGAGAGTTTTTGTTTTTTACTCAATGGGATTGTTTTCATGCTCATTGGCTTAGACCTTCCCGAGATTGTTTCCGGTTTAGGTGACACCGATATTTATACAGCAATAGGTTATGGGGTTGCAGTCACCGCAGTTTTAGTGATTGTAAGAATTTTCGCAGGCTATGCAGCGGTGGTTACGACTTTAATTATGAGAAATTTCATCACCGTTGCAGATGCACAATCTCCTGGCTGGAAAACGCCCATGATTATTGGCTGGACGGGAATGAGAGGCGTGGTTTCTTTGGCTGCTGCACTTTCAATTCCCCTGACTTTAGATGACGGAACTCCTTTCCCACAAAGAAATCTGGTTCTTTTTATCACATTTATCGTGATTCTTTTAACATTGCTTGTCCAAGGACTTACGCTTCCTTTTTTATTAAAAAAATTCCCACCCATAGACCGGGATTTTGTAAGAAGCGAAAAGGAAATTGATTATGACATTCAGAACAGTCTTGCCCAAGTGGCAGTTGATAAAATTCGTAGCGATTATGCTCACAAAATAGAAAGCTTTCCTGCATTGAAAGATCAATTAGAGAAATACGAGAAACAATTGAGCAGTTCAGAGATCATTATTAATTACACGGAATACCGGAATATTTATATTGACATTCTCGAAACTCAAAGAATCTGGCTTATTAATAAAAACCGCGAAGAACTTTTACTAGATGAAGAAATCATCAGGAAACATCTTCGTTTACTTGATCTTCAGGAGGAAAGATTGAATATGAAAAGTTAAAATATTACTCGATAGAAAAATAAAAACCGTAATACTTTTCATTATAGAGTATTACGGTTTATTGTTGTGGTCCCACCTGGGCTCGAACCAGGGACCACCTGATTATGAGTCAGGTGCTCTAACCAACTGAGCTATAGGACCTCAAAACTTGGTTAAATTTTGTGATTGCAAAAATAGCAAAATTTCTTTCACTACAAAACTTTTTATTGCTTTTCTTGACAAAGTTCTACCAGTACCCCATTTGTAGATTTTGGGTGAAGGAAGACAACTAATTTGTTATCAGCACCTTCTTTCGGTTCTTCTGAGATAAACTGAAATCCTTCTTTTTTTAATCTTTCAATCTCTTCAAGGATATTTTCTACCCCAAATGCCAAATGATGGATACCTTCCCCTTTTTTATCAATAAATTTTGAGATAGGACTTTCGGGATTACTGGCTTCTAACAGCTCAATTTTGCTTTCTCCTGTTTGATAAAAAGAGGTCACAACCCCTTCCCTTTCCACACTTTCTTTTTTATAAGATTCTTTACCTAATAATTTCGTGAAAAGTTCATCAGAAATTCCTAAAGATTTTACGGCGATACCGATATGTTCTAGCTTCATATATACTAATAGAATATAATTAAATCGTAAATTTGATACCGGAGCTAATTTCGAAGGTATCAATTCAAACAAAAGTACTAAATTTGCACAACTTATGGAAAGTAACAGACAAAGAAAAGTAGCACAGATCATTCAGGAAGACTTCGCAGAGCTTTTCCGCAAACAGGCTTCAGAAAGCAAGCAAAGTGTATTAGTATCCGTTTCAGACGTAAAAATTTCTGCAGACCTTGGTATTGCTAAAATTTATTTAAGCATTTTCCCACAGGAATTTCGTACTGCAGTAATGAAAGAAATTGAAGAAAATAAAGCACAGTACAGAAATTTCATCGGCCAGAAAATGGCAAAACAGGTACGTATCATTCCTCAACTGAACTTTTACCTAGACACTGCTCTTGATGACGTTGAAAAACTGGAAAGAGAGCTAAGAGGCGAAGGTGACAATCCGGTTTTATAGATCTTGAAGAATATTGCATTTTACATAGCATCCAGATACCTTTTGGCTAAAAAAGGCAGTACCGCTGTTACGTTTATAACGTGGCTTTCGGTAGGTGCCATGATGGTTGCTGTGACTGCAATGTTCGTCATCATTTCAGTATTCTCCGGACTTGAGACCCTTAATAAGGATCTTATTTCCAATCTTCATGCAGATCTTACAATCAAAAGCACTTCAGGAAAAACAATTAAAGACCTCGATAAAGTTACTTCTGTTTTAAAAAACAACAAGGCGATCAGCAGCTTTTCCCGTGTGATTGAAGAAAAATTATATGTCAATTATAAGGGCAAAGGTGATATTGCTTATTTAAGAGGCGTAGATTCTGCTTATATTAAGGTCAACCCTATTAATAAGGATGTATTCTACGGAACTTATCCAAGCTTCAAATATTCCAATGAGGTATTGATGGAAACCAATCTGCATAATAGGCTCTCCATCCCTATAGATTCCAGCAGTAGCTATGCTACGATGTTCATGCCGAAACCAGGAATAGGCATCATTAATAAAGAAGAAGATATTTATAATAAAAAAGATTTTTTGGTAACTGGAGTATTTCCCGGGAAAGAACAGTTAGACAGTTATATCATTGCTCCTATCGAACTTACAGAAGAATTGTTGAGCCTTCCAAAGAAATCAGCATATCAGATCGTAATCAAATTAAAAAATCCGGAAAATGCTGATGCTGTAAAACAGAATCTTTTGACTTCCCTGGGTAAAAATATCGAAATAAAAACCAAGGAAGAAGAAAATGCAGCTTTCTGGAAGATGATCAATACCGAAAAGATGTTTATTTATCTGATTTTTGCATTGGTAATCTTCATCACAACTTTTAACCTGGCCGGAGCTATTATTATTCTTCAGATAGACAAGAAAGAACAGGCAAAATCTCTTATTTCACTTGGATTCCCTCTGCGCCATCTGAGAATGACTTATTTTTATACCGGGATCCTTATTGTAATTTCAGGGGTTATCTCAGGATTAATATTGGGAACTGTACTTTGCTATTTCCAGCTTTATACAGAATTCTTCAGAGCTAATGAAATCCTGCCTTTCCCTGTGAAAATTGTAGGAAAAAACTATCTTATTGTAGCGCTTACCGCTTCAGTTTTCGGAATTGCCATTTCGTGGTTTTTCTCAAAAATCAGCAAAGACTATATTACCAAAAATTAATATAGCATATCTAAAATAAATCAGCTTCATTTTCAATTTTTTGTACCTTTACGGCCCAATTTTTTTGAAATGAAACAAATTTTATCCTTTTTTCTGCTGAGTTTTGCAATTTTCGCATCAGCACAGGCTCCTGCCGGATATTACACTCCAGCTGCAGGTTTAACGGGTGCTCCGCTTAAGACTGCACTTAAAACCATAATTACTCAAGGACACATTGACAATGGCTATGGTGGCCTTTGGACAGGGTACGCAACGACAGACCGCGATTATTTTTACGAAAACGACGGTAAAATCCTGGACATCTATTCTGAAAATCCCAACGGACCAGATCCATATACTTTTACATTAACAACCAACCAATGTGGCACATACTCTAATGAAGGAGATTGCTACAACAGAGAACATATTGTACCTCAAAGTTTATTCAATCAAGCTCACCCAATGGTGGCAGATATTCATTTTATCCGTCCTACAGATGGAAAAGTGAATGGTATGAGATCAAATTATCCTTTTGGAAAAGTAGGAGTTCCTTCTTATACTTCTGCGAACCAGTCTAAACTTGGAAATTCTGTGTCTGCAGGGTATTCGGGAACTGTATTTGAGCCGATTGACGCATTTAAAGGTGATGTAGCCAGAATGATTTTTTATTTTGTAACAAGATATGAAGCTGAACTTCCGGGATTCAGTTCTGGAAATATGCTTGGAGGGTCTACTTTTCCAGGTCTTCAGCCATGGGAACTTAACCAGCTTTTGGCATGGCATATGACAGACCCGGTATCTGCTGAAGAAATAGCCAGAAACAATGCCTCTTACACCTACCAGGGAAACAGAAATCCATTTATTGATAATCCAGCTTATGCAAACCAGATCTGGGGGACACCGGTTTTAGATACAGAAGCTCCAACAGCTGCAACTAACCTAATCACTCAGAATCCTACTTCTAATACTATATCTCTTAGCTGGACTGCTGCTACAGATAATATTGGTATTGCAGGTTATGATGTATATGTTAACGGAGTATTGAAAACTACGGTTGCAGGAACTACAGCAACTATTCCAGGACTATCTCCGTCTACAACCTATACTTTCTATGTGATTGCTAAAGATGCGTCAGGAAACGCTTCTCCTCCAAGTAACAATGCAAATGGAACTACATTGGCAGGACAGCCTGGAAACACCAGCTGTGGAACAGAAAATTTCACTAATATTCCTACATCCACTACTCCGGCTTATGCTACCAGAACATGGACAAGTAATGGCATAACATGGATTGCAACAGATGCAAGAATAGACGAGACCATTAACGGAAAAGCAATTACAATCAGAAACGGAAACTTAACAAGTTCATCAATTTCAGGAGGAATTCAGAATTTAACCTTGACTACTCAGCTGAAATATTCAGGAACTGCCGGAAATCTTACGGTTCAGATCAACGATGTTACCGTAGGAACCATTCCTTTCAGTACAACGCAGACCACTACCACAATTGAAAATATTAATGTCAGCGGAAACGTGGTGATTAAAATCATCAACCCATTACCACAAACTGGGAACAGAGTGGCATTAGATGACCTTACATGGACATGCTCCGGTTCATTAGGAACTTCGGAGATAAAAAAAGACAAATCTGAATTCTCCGTTTATCCTAATCCGGTAAGAAATAATGAATTATTTGTAAAAGGTGAAAACCTTAGCCAAATTTTAAAAGCTGAGATCTATGATCTATCCGGTAAATTGATTGAAACCATTGCCAATCCTTTTAAAAATTCTAATAAAATTAATCTTAAAGGACTTACCAAAGGAAATTATATCTTAAAAACAGACCGTTTCTCTACAAAATTCATTGTAGAATAAGTCATTAAAAATAATTGTTAACAAAGACCGATTTATTCGGTCTTTTTTTTATTTTTGACAGTATGGATTCCAATAAAAAATTAGGATTGATAGGCAAGAATATTTCCTATTCCTTTTCCAAAAAATTCTTTGAAGACAAGTTTCAGAAGCTCATGCTTAAAGACTTTACCTATACCATTTTTGACCTCAATGAAATTAATGAAGTAGAAAATCTCCTGGCAGACCCGGAACTTTTAGGGTTCAATGTGACCATTCCTTATAAGGAAAAGATCATTGATTATCTTGATGACTTAAGTGATGAAGCTGAAAAAATTGGTGCTGTTAACTGTGTTCTGATTCAGAATGGTAAAAAGACGGGCTATAACACAGATGCTTTCGGTTTTGAAAAAACATTTTTACTCCACAAAAAAACGCATCAGGACAAAGCCCTGATCTTAGGAAACGGAGGTGCAGCAAAAGCAGTGAAATATATTATGGATAAACATGGAATTCCGTCCATTACAGTTTCCAGAAATTCAGAGATTAATTTTAATAATCTTGACAGTGAAACGGTTCGTGATCATAAGATCATCATCCAGTGTACTCCTGTAGGTACATTCCCGAATATAGAAGACTGCCTTGAATTTCCTTTTGATGGGATCACTGCAGAACACCTGATTATTGACCTGATCTACAACCCAAACTATACTCAGTTCATTATCAAGGCATCACAAAAAGGAGCCAAAACCGTGAACGGATATTACATGCTTGAACAGCAAGCAGAAAAAGCTTGGGAAATTTGGAATTTTCAAAAAAAATAACCTAAATTAGTACCTTAATTGGCTTTACAGCTATATACAAAAGGATTTTAACGCCACTCACATAAAAGATTTGCTATGACTACAGAAAACAATCTTTCTGAAAACGAAGAAAATAAAAATTCTAATGAAGTATCTCAGGAGGAAACATCAGAAACGCCCACAGTTCACGATGAAATGCCTCATGATCATGAAGTAGAACACCTGGAAGAGGAACATGCTGATGACATTTCGCTGGCTGATGCTTTGAAAGAAATGGAAAAAATTATCAACACGGCCAACGCTGGTGAAAATTTCAAAAGATTCAATCAGCTAAAAGAAAAAGCAAGTCACTACATTCATGATGAAGTGGAAGACAAAAAACATGAGTATGCAGAAGGTGGAAATGCTCCTGAAAATTTCAGCTATGAGCATCCTTCACAGTCAAAGCTATCTGCTCTTATCAATATTTTCAGAGAAAAACATGATACTTACCAGAAGTCTCAGGATGAAGAACAGAAGAAAAATCTTGACCACCGTCAGAATATTATAGAAAGACTTAAAAACCTGTACACTAATTCTGAACCGGGAACTAATCTTTTCAAATCCATTCGTGAGATTAAGGAAGAATGGTCAAATGCCGGACAGGTTGCAAAATCTGAGTTCAAGATTTTAAATAATAATTATTTTCACCATTTGAACCAGTTTTATCAGATGCTGGATCTGAATAAGGAATTTCTGGAGCAGGAATTCAGCCACAATTTAGAAAAAAGACAACATATTATTGCCCGTGCCAAAGAACTGGAAAGCGAGCCTGTAATTCAGAAAGCTTTAAATGAGCTTCAGTATCTTCATAAACTTTGGAAAGAAGAAGCTGAGCCTGTGGCTGAAGAGTTCCGTGAAAAAACGTGGGAAGAGTTTAAAGAAATTTCTAACAAAATTCACGAAAGAAAGTCTGAACTTTCGGCAGCTATTGAAGGAGAGCAAAACGACAATCTGGAAAAGAAAAACCAGATCATTGCTGAGATCAAAAAATTATCCGAGCCTTCAGAAACGCCTAATCATGGGTACTGGCAGAATTCCATCAAAAGAGTGGAAGATCTCCGAACTGAATTCCTAAAAACAGGAAGCGTTCCAAGAAAACTTTCCAACCAGAACTGGAATGATTTTAAAATAACGCTAAGGGCTTTCAATACAACTAAAAATAATTATTATAAATCCCTGAAAGGCTCTCAGCAGACCAATCTGGAAGAAAAATTAAAACTAATCCAAACTGCTCAGGACAATATGAACAATGAGGAATGGGATATTACCGTTCCGTTATTCAAAAAGCTTCAGGAAGACTGGAAAAAAATCGGACATGTTCCCAAAAGCATGACCAATAAAATCTGGGATGAATTCCGTGATGCATGTAATACGTTCTTTAATAATTACAGAGAGAAAAACAATACTTCCAACGACAACTGGAAAGAAAATTACAAGCACAAAAAAGAAATTCTTGAAGATCTGAAAACCGTTTCTAATGATGAAGGAAGTGTAGAAAGAATTGAAGCCATAAAAACAGCCTGGAATAATATTGGAAAGGTACCGAGAGATAAAATTTCGATCAATACCGAATTCAACAGAACCCTAAGAGAAAAGCTTAAATTGAATAAAATCAATGAGCTGGAGCTTAAAGAAGAAGGACTAACTGAAAACCAGCTGACAGATAAAGCAAGAAAGATTAAGAGCCAAATCTCCGACCTTGAAGCAGAAATTGTAAAACTTGAAAATAACCTGGCATTCTTTAATAAGCCTTCAAGAGAAAATCCTCTTCTGCGAGACACTTTCAATATGATTGATGATAAAAAGGCTCATTTGGAAACCTTGAAACAAAATCTCCACAGTATCATCGCTGGAGAATAAGAAATATTAAAAATATAAACAGGCGGAGCAAAGAAATTTGGCTTCGCTTTTTTCTTTTATTTTATGAGCAACGACGAATTACATATCAAAAGATGCATTGAGCTCGCCCAAAAAGCTCTGGGCAAGACTTATCCCAACCCTCTTGTAGGAAGTGTGATCGTTCATAACGGGAACATCATCGGGGAAGGATATCACCACAAAGCCGGGCAGCCCCACGCAGAAATTAATGCAATCAATTCTGTAGAAAATAAAGATCTCATTCCGGAGTCTACGATCTATGTTTCTTTAGAGCCCTGTGCACATTATGGCAAAACACCGCCCTGTGCTTTAAAAATTAAAGAACTCGGCTTCAAAAAAGTAGTAATTGGTGCCATGGATTCTCATGACAAAGTGAATGGAAAAGGAAAGAAGATTATTCAGGATGCCGGTATTGAAGTCGTTTCCAGAATATTGGAACAAGAATGCATCGAATTGAATAAAAGGTTTTTCACCTATCATGAAAAGAAAAGACCCTATATCATTCTGAAATGGGCAGAATCAGGAGATGGGTTTATGGATAAAGACTTTAAACCAACAGCAATTTCCAACTCTTTAGTCAATCAGTTTGTACATCAGTTAAGAGCTGATGAACATGCCATTTTAGTAGGAACCCAGACTGCCATAAATGATAATCCGGGTTTAACGGTAAGAAATGCTGAAGGCGTAAATCCAATAAGAATTCTTATAGATTTCGAGTTAAAAGTTCCTGGAGATTTTAAAATTTACAATGATGAAGCCCAAACATTGGTCATCAATTCTGTCAAAGAAGAAACGGAAAATAATATCAAATTTATCAAAATAGAAAAAGAAAACTTCCTGCCTGATCTGATGGCCGCACTCTATAAAGAACAAATACAATCCATTATTATTGAAGGAGGGAAATATACTCTACAACAGTTTATTGACAACGGACTTTGGGATGAAGCGATTGTCATTAAAAATGATGGACTGAAACTGGATCGCGGAACTGCAGCTCCTCTATTTGATCTAAAACCTTACGACATTAAAACAGTAAGAGATAATACAATTTCTTTTTACTGCACCAAGTCTTTAAATTCATAATAAAATTTTCTCAGAATAATATTTCGATTTAAAATAAATAATTAACTTTATAGTGAATTAAATAATATGAATCCAAATTAATTTTAAAATGAAAAATCTAAAGAAAATTTCAAGAACCGGCTTAAAAAATATTAGTGGTGGCGCATTGGTATTTGTAAACTGTACGTTACCTACCGGTGAAGCCACCAGATGCAGAGACAAATGTCCTCAGGATTATTGCGGGCCGACAAGCTATATGTGCTTGCTTCCACTAGATTATTGTGGATCTTAGAACCCGTAATTACGATACAAAATACATGGAGCTGTCAAATAATTTGACGGCTTTTTTATTGATTATTGCGTAACTTATCACACATTTTATACTTTTGCAATTATAAAGCCGGCTGTCAATGATGTTTGAGTACAAAACCATAGAAAAACCCATAGAAAACACTTTATTAAAAGAAAAAGGGAGCAAGTTCATCGGATTTGCCTTTCCTGTCAATAATGAAAAAGAACTGAAGGAAGCATTGGAAAAAGTCAGGACAGAACATCCAAAGGCTACTCACCACTGCTATGCATTCAGAATGGGTATTGAAGGTGAAAATTACCGCGCAAATGATGATGGAGAACCATCAGGAAGTGCCGGGCTTCCGATCTACAACCAGCTTTTAGCCCATGAGATTACCAATGTTCTTGTTATTTCGGTTCGTTACTACGGCGGAACTAAACTCGGTGTTTCTGGTCTTGTAAAAGCGTATAAAGAATGTGCTAAAATTACCCTGGAAGAAGCTAAGATTATTACCAGAGAACTTGAAGCAGAAATTGAGATTCATTTCAATTTCAATCAGCAAAATATCATTTTTACATTGCTCTCTAAATTTGACGCCAAAGTTTTGAATTTTGATGCCAATGAAAATTGTATACTGACTGCTTCTTTGAAGTTAGCCCAAAAAGAAAGCATCTCAGATAAATTATCCGAGATGCAATATGTTTCATTTGAATTTAAAGATTAATTCCTTCTGCTGCCAAGTAATAAAGAAGCCCAGTAAAGTAGCTGTGCAAGAGATCCAATAGCCGCTACAACATAAGTTCTTGCCGCCCATTTCAGGCTATCCTGTACACCTGCAAACTCTTCCTGAGTTACCGTTCCCGTATCTTTAAGCCATTTCATCGCTCTGTTACTCGCGTCATATTCTACCGGAAGCGTTACAAATGCAAAAAGAGTTGTCATTGCAAACATCGCTACCCCTATCGCCAGAACCGCAGTGTTTCCGTTGGGATTATCTATGGATCTTGTTGCTGCCATCACACCAATGCCGGCAATGAGGACAAATTGCATCAGATTAGAACTTATATTCACAACAGGAACCAGTTTTGAACGCAGATTCAACATTGAATAGCCTACAGCATGCTGTACTGCATGGCCGCATTCATGAGCTGCTACTGCTGCCGCTGCCGCATTTCTCTGCATATAAACTCCTTCAGAAAGATTAACTGTTTTGTCTGCCGGATTGTAATGGTCTGTCAACTGTCCCGGAACTGAAATAACCTGTACATCATTGATCCCGTTGTCTCTCAGCATTTTTTCTGCAACTTCCTTTCCCGAAAGTCCGTTTCTGAGATGTACATTGGAGTAGTATTCGAATTTCGATTTCAGCTTGGACGAAACCCACCAGCTGACGAGCATCGAGATACCGATAATGATATAATAACCCATCATTGTATTTAGATTTTTGTGTTTGAATTTACCCATATCGATGTAAAAACTGTGCCAAAGTATTACATTTTATTATTTATATTTGTTCTCTAATTACCCTTTAAATATGTCAGACGTTTCCGTTATTGAAGTGAAAAACGCAAACGAATTAAAACAATTCGTAAGGTTTCCGATGGATCTTTATAAAAACAATCCTTATTACGTTCCTTCTTTTATAAAAGATGAATTCAAAATTTGGGATGCCAAAGAAAATCCGGCCTTAAATTATTCAGAATCCAAACAGTTTCTGGCTTTAAAAGACAATAAAGTGGTGGGAAGGATCGCCGTGATCATCAATCATAAAGAAGAACAGGAACTGGGCATCAGAAAAGTACGATTTGGATGGATTGATTTTATTGATGATAAGGCAGTTTCAAAAGCACTCATCCAAAAAGCAATAGATTACGCCAAAGAACATAAAATAGATAAGATTGAAGGACCAATGGGCTTTACCAATCTTGATAAAGCAGGAATGCTAACAATGGGCTTTGATAAGCTGGCAACGATGATCGGAATCTACAATCATGAATATTATCCTAAACATCTGGAAGAACTTGGACTCACAAAGGAAAAAGAATGGGTAGAATATGAAATGAATTTTCCAAAAATTTTACCTGAAAAAGTGGAAAAGTTTAGCGGACTGATTGCCCAGAAATACAAGCTTAAAGTTCTCAATTTCAAATCTAAACAGGAGATTCTTCCATTTGTAGAACCCATGTTTAAGCTGCTTGATGAAACCTATAAACATCTTTCTACCTACACTCCTATTTCAGACGAACAGATCCAGACCTACAGAGAAAAATACTTTCCTTTTATAGACAAAAATTATGTGATCTGTGTAGTAGACGAAAATAACGAGCTGGTTTCCTTTGCCATCACAATGCCTTCCTATTCAAAGGCTTTACAAAAATCAAAAGGAAAACTTTTTCCTTTCGGATGGTGGCACTTTTTACAGGCAGGAAAGAAAAATGACCGTGCGAATTTTTACCTGATCGGCATTCACCCGGAATATCAGAGACGTGGTGTAACAGCCATCATATTTAAAGAAATCTTTGTACGTTTTACCAGCATGGGAATTGATTTCGCCGAAACCAATCCTGAACTGGAAGAAAATAAAAGTGTTCAGGTTCTGTGGCAGGACTACAATCCGGTAAATCACAAAAGAAGAAGAACCTATTCGTTAATGATCAATGATCATTGATAAAATGATGAGTTATTAGTGACTTATTTTAAACCGGAAACTAATAACTCATACTTTACACCTCGAATTCATACCCCGGAATTTTCAACCCGTAACATGTATCCAACAACTCATGAAACCACATCTTATAGTTTTCGCTGTTCTGATTACAGCATTTATTGCTTATAACTTCTTTTTCCAGATGGAAGATGACAGGACAAATACAGCAGTTAACATAATCTTAGCTAGTGTTCTTTTTGGATATATTGCCTTCATGGCCTACGCTCTCCTCAAAAAAATGAAGAAATAAGGGCTATTTTTATTCATTCTAAATTACCACTTTTCCCTATTTTCATCCCACTTTTAAGCTTATTAATTTCATGCTTTCTTGTTTATTCGCTAAATTTGCAAATTGAGATAATAATGCAAAAATGAATTTACCTGAAAGTTATATTCCAATCCTATTACAGGCAGGTGTTGCGATAGCATTCGTAGCGGTTTCTCTGCTTGGAGCACATTTTTTAGGGCCAAAACAGAAAAAAGGAAATTCTGTAAAGAACCAAAGCTGGGAATGTGGAGTTCCAGTAGAAGGAAATGCGAGAACACCGTTTTCTATTAAATACTTCCTGACTGCGGTATTGTTCGTACTATTCGATATTGAAATCGTATTTTTTTACCCATATGCGGTTAATTTCAGAGAATTCGGAGTAGAAGGATTCCTGGCCGTACTTATGTTTGTCGCAATCTTTTTTATGGCGTTTTTCTATGTTTGGAAGCGTGGCGCATTAGATTGGGATAAATAAAGAATAGAAATTTTAAATGACAATTTTAGATCAAGAAAATTAGAGTTAGGTTAACATTAACACCAATTTAGAATCTAAATTAAAATCTTAAATCAATCAAATGTCAGATAACAAACCAGTAATAAGAACAGATGCACCAGCTCCCGAGGGATTTGAAGGAGAAGGTTTTTTCGCAACAAAGCTGAGCAGTGTAATCGGGATGGCCAGAAAGTTTTCACTTTGGCCGTTACCCTTTGCAACCTCTTGTTGTGGTATCGAGTTTATGGCGACCCTGAACCCTACATATGACGCTTCAAGATTTGGTATGGAAAGAAACTCTTTCTCACCAAGACAGGCAGATATGTTGATGGTTTGCGGAACGATATCTAAAAAATTAGGACCTGTCCTAAAAGAAGTTTACACTCAGATGGCAGAGCCAAAATGGGTGGTTGCTGTTGGAGCCTGTGCTTCCAGCGGTGGTATTTTTGACACCTACTCTGTTTTACAGGGAATTGATAAAATTATTCCGGTGGACGTGTATGTTCCGGGATGTCCTCCAAGACCGGAGCAGATCATTGAAGGCGTAATGCAGGTTCAGGCTCTTTCAGAAAGCGAAAGCATCAGAAGAAGAGATATGCCTGAATATCAGAAATTACTAGATTCTTACAATATAAGCAACTAAGGGAAATGACAAACGAATTTGTATTAGAAGCCATCACAAGAGAATTTCCGGAATCTGTCATTTCAAGTTCAGAACCTTATGGAATGCTGACAATTGAAGTGAAGAAAGATGATATCAAAAAAATCATTCACTATTTGAAAGATTCGTCTTTGGAATTCAATTTCCTTACCGATATCTGCGGGATTCATTACCCTGAATTTCCGGATAAGGAAATAGGTGTAATATATCACCTGCACAATATGATGGCCAATTTCAGATTGCGTCTGAAAATCTTTATGTCCAGAGAAAATATTGAAGTTGATTCCCTTGTGGAATTATATGCCGGAGCCAACTGGATGGAAAGAGAGACCTATGATTTCTACGGAATTAAATTTAAAGGACATCCTGATCTGAGACCTATCCTGAATATGGAAGATCTCGGATACCACCCTATGCTGAAAGAATATCGTCTTGAAGATGGCACCAGAACAGATAAGGACGATAATATGTTCGGAAGATAAAAAGAATATAAATGATTAATGATGATTGGTTCATGATCAATTATCGCTTATCGATTATCAATTATATATTATGAAAGATAACTCATTATCTAATATACTTAACCAATACGAAAGTAAGGAGCAGATTGATGGACAGTTGTATACCCTCAATTTAGGACCTACTCACCCTGCTACCCACGGGATCTTCCAGAATATCTTAACGATGGATGGAGAAAGAATCCTTCACGCAGAGCAAACCGTAGGATATATTCACAGAGCATTTGAAAAAATTTCTGAAAGAAGGAATTATTCTCAGATCACTACCCTTACCGACCGTATGAATTACTGTTCTGCACCTATCAATAACCTTGGTTGGCACATGACAGTTGAAAAACTGATTGGTATTAAAGTTCCAAAGCGTGTAGATTATATGCGTGTTATTTTGATGGAATTAGCCAGAATCGGTGACCACCTGATCTGTAACGGGGTAACCGGAATGGATGCAGGAGCTATTACAGGTCTTACCTATATGTTCATCGAAAGAGAACGTATTTATGACATGTACGAGCAGATCTGCGGAGCAAGAATGACAACGAATATGGGAAGAATCGGAGGATTTGAAAGAGATTTCACTCCGAAATTCCATGAGTTATTAAAAGACTTCTTAAAAACTTTCCCTGCCAGATTTAAAGAATTCGGTACTTTACTGGAAAGAAACAGAATCTTTATGGACAGAACCATCGGAGCAGGAGCTATTTCTGCAGAGAGAGCATTAAGCTATGGTTTTACAGGTCCGAATCTACGTGCATCAGGAGTAGATTATGATGTGAGAGTGGCACAGCCCTATTCTTCTTACGAAGATTTCGATTTCATTATTCCGGTAGGAACTGCAGGTGACACTTACGACCGGTTCATGGTCCGTCAGCAGGAAATCTGGGAATCTCTTAAAATTATCAACCAGGCATACGACAATCTTCCGGAAGGGCCATTCCATGCGGATGTTCCTGATTTCTATCTTCCTGAAAAGGCAGATGTTTACAAGAAGATGGAAGCCCTGATCTACCATTTCAAAATTGTAATGGGAGAAACAGAGGTGCCTAAAGGAGAAGTATACCACGCTGTAGAAGGAGGAAACGGAGAATTAGGATTCTATCTGGTGAGTGACGGTGGAAGAAGCCCTTACAGACTTCACTTCAGAAGACCATGTTTCATCTACTATCAGGCATATCCTGAAATGATCACAGGTTCTGTAATTTCAGACGCGATCGTTACGATGTGTAGTATGAATATTATTGCGGGAGAATTAGACGCATAATTAGACAAAAAGATAAAAGAAGAAAGATAAAAGACTTTCTTCAACCCAATATAAATACGAATTTAGAATAATGGACTTTAGAATCTTTTTTCTTTGTTCTTTACTCTTTAATCTTAGATAAAAAATGAGCGAAACAATAGCTTTTAAACCGGAAAGTTTAGCACAGGTACACAAAATTATCGCAAGATATCCTGAGGGAAGACAAAAGTCTGCCCTTCTTCCTGTACTCCACTTGGCACAGAAAGAATTCGGAGGATGGTTAGACGTTCCTGTGATGGATTATGTTGCTGAATTATTAAGTATTAAGCCAATTGAAGTATATGAAGTAGCTACTTTTTATACCATGTTCAATATGAAGCCGGTTGGTAAATATGTTTTGGAAGTATGCAGAACCGGGCCTTGTATGGTTTGCGGAAGCGAGAAGATCCTTGACCATATCAGAACTAAACTGAACATTAAAGACGGGGAAACTACCGAAGACGGAATGTTTACCCTAAAGCCTGCCGAATGTCTTGGAGCTTGCGGATACGCACCCATGCTGCAGCTTGGGAAATTCTTTCACGAAAATTTAACGATAGAAAAAGTAGACGAAATCCTTGATCTTTGCAGACAGGGACAGGTTGCTGTAGATTAATAAAAATTTAAAATTTTACATTTTAGATTTTAAGTCAACTTAAGTTTTAATAATAAATGCAAAAAGCCAAAAGCCAATTGCAACAAGAAAATAACATGAGTAAAAAACTTTTACTTAAAGACGCACATATAGAAGGCATTCGTTACTTTGAAACCTACCGTAAACAGGGAGGTTACACCGCAGCTGAAAAAGCCTTGAAAATGACCCCTGACGAAATTCTTGAAGAAGTAAAAGCTTCAGGACTTCGTGGACGTGGTGGAGCAGGATTCCCGACAGGAATGAAATGGAGCTTTCTGGCAAAACCGGAAGGCGTGCCAAGACACCTTGTCGTAAATGCTGATGAATCTGAGCCGGGAACTTTCAAGGACAGATATCTGATGGAATTTCTTCCTCATTTACTGATCGAAGGAATGCTGATCTCATCTTTCTGCTTAGGTTCAAATGTTTCCTATATCTACATCCGTGGAGAATATTCATGGATTCCTGATATTTTAGAAGAAGCGATTGAAGAAGCCAAAGCAGCAGGATTTTTAGGTAAAAATATCATGGGAACGGGCTTCGACTGTGAAATTTACGTTCAGAGAGGTGGTGGAGCCTATATTTGTGGCGAAGAAACTGCATTACTTGAATCCCTTGAAGGTAAAAGAGGAAACCCAAGATTAAAACCACCATTCCCGGCTGTAAAAGGACTTTGGGAAAGACCAACAGTGGTAAATAATGTGGAATCTATCGCAGCCATCGTTCCAATTATTGATATTACAGGAGCTGAATACGCTAAAATCGGAGTAGGAAGATCTACAGGTACAAAATTAATTTCTGCCTGTGGAAACATCAACAAACCAGGAGTGTATGAAATCGATATGACCATTACGGTTGAAGAATTCATTTATTCTGATGAATATTGTGGCGGAATTAAAGACGGAAAAAAATTAAAAGCTTGTATTCCGGGAGGAAGCTCTGTTCCGATTGTTCCTGCTAATTTATTATTGAGAACTGTAAACGGAGAGCCAAGATACATGAACTATGAATCATTAGCTGATGGTGGTTTTGCTACCGGAACGATGATGGGCTCAGGAGGTTTTATCGTTTTAGATGAAGACCAGTGTATCGTGGAACATACTATGACTTTAGCGAGATTTTATCATCACGAGAGTTGTGGACAGTGTACACCTTGCCGTGAAGGAACGGGATGGATGTACAAGATCCTGAAGAAGATAGAAAAAGGAGAAGGAAAAATGGAAGACATCGACCTTCTTTGGGATATACAGAGAAAAATTGAAGGAAATACCATCTGTCCATTAGGAGATGCAGCGGCGTGGCCCGTTGCAGCAGCAATCCGTCACTTTAGAGACGAGTTCGAATGGCATGTGAAAAATCCTGAATTGTCTCAGACACAAAATTATGGATTGGCACATTATGCAGATCCAATTCCTGCTGTTGAAAAAAATGCTTAGCTAAAAAAATAATGAAGAAGTTATTGGTTGTCGGCTTAATGATGTCGGGGTTTATTGCTTTTGGGCAAGTAAAAAAAGATACATTAAATAAAGAATATAAACTGGAGGTCACTCCATACAAAGCTGAAAAGAAAGAAAAACCATTACCATTAAGTAAAAAAGGTCAGGTCTTCGTTTTTTACGGATGGAACAGAGGAGCTTTCAGCAATTCTGACATTCATTTTACCGGAAACGGATATGATTTTCAGTTGAATAATGTACAGGCCAGAGATAAACCTACGAAGTTCGGAATCGTTTATATCGATCCAAGCTGGTTTACCGTAACGCAGTACAATTTCAGAATAGGATATTTTATAAAAGATAATTTAGCCTTGGTTTTAGGAATAGATCATATGAAATATGTGATGAAACAGGACCAGACGGTTGATTTTTCAGGAACAATTTCAGATCCTAAATATGCAGCGATGGTTCATAACGGACAGGTTAATTTAGCAGACACCGAGTTCCTTACTTTCGAGCATACAGACGGACTTAATTATGAGAATTTAGGTCTTGAGAAATATAAAAATCTTATTCATAGGAAAAATATAGATTTAGTATGGTCTTATGGAGCCGGAATCGGGGTAATGTTTCCTAAAAGTAATATCAAACTTTTCGGGAATGAAAGAAGCGACCGTTTCCACGTTGCTGGAATGGGAACCGATCTTAGATCCAGCCTTAACCTGGTTTTCTGGAAAAACTGGATGATCAGAGCAGAGGCAAAAGCAGGATATATCAACATGTGGGATATTAAAACCACATTAAATAACAAGCCGGATAAAGCCCGTCAGGATTTTGTTTTCGGACAGGTCCTTGCAGGAGTGGGATATACATTTAACACGAAGAAGTATAATTAAAATATAGCTTAACGCCTAAAAGCATAAGCGAAAGCATAGAATATGAGCGAAGAGGTTAAAAAATTCAAAATAACTATAGACGGACAGACCACTGAAGTCTTGCCTGGGACTTCTATTTTGGAAGCTGCCAGACAAATCGGTGGAAAATCTGTACCTCCTGCAATGTGCTATTACAGCAAATTGGAAACCAGTGGAGGGAGATGTAGAACTTGCTTGGTTGAAGTTTCAAAAGGATCCGAAGCAGATCCGCGCCCTATGCCAAAACTAGTTGCGAGTTGCAGAACTAACGTGATGGACGGTATGGAGGTGAAGAATCTTTCTTCCGAAAAAGCTCAGGAAGGCAGAAAAGCCGTTACCGAATTCCTATTGGTAAACCACCCTCTGGACTGTCCTATTTGTGACCAGGCTGGTGAATGTCACCTTCAGGATCTTGGGTATGAACACGGAAACCTTGAAACCAGAACTGAATTTGAAAGAAATACATACGAAGCAGATGATCTTGGTCCGAATATCAAGTTGAATATGAACCGTTGTATTCTTTGTGCAAGATGTGTATTGGCAGCAAACCAGTTAACAGGTGAAAGAGAACACGGAATTCTTTTCAGAGGAGATCACGCTGAAATTTCTACCTATTTAAATAAAGCTTTGGATAATGACTTCATCGGAAACATTATTGATGTTTGCCCGGTTGGAGCATTAACAGACAGAACTTCCCGTTTCGCAAGCAGAGTTTGGTTCACAAAACCAATGAATGCTTCTTGTAAATGTGATAAATGTTCAGGAAAAGCTGTAGTTTGGATGAAAGGTGACGAAATTGTAAGAGTTACTGCCAGAAAAGACCAGTGGGGTGAAGTGGAAGAATTTATCTGTGATACCTGCCGTTTTGAAAGAAAAGAACTTTCTGACTGGAATATTGAAGGTCCTAGACATATCGACAGACATTCGGTAATTTCATTGAACCACTACGAAAAACCTAAGGATGAGCTAAGAGTATTAGACAATCCTATGGCCAAAGAAATCAGTGAAAAAGACGAAAAATTATAACAAATTATAAATTTTAAATTATAGATTTTAAATTCACAATCTATAATCTAAAATCTAAAATCTAAAATTCAGAATGGATTTACTAACATTTAAACTTATACTTGTACTGGCACTTTTCCTGCTGTCTCTTACGATAGCCGCCTACTCTACCTGGGCAGAAAGAAAAGTTGCCTCTATCATGCAGGATAGAATTGGTCCCAACAGAGCTGGACCTTTCGGATTGCTGCAGCCACTGGCCGATGGTGGAAAGTTTTTCTTTAAGGAAGATTTTACTCCTGCCAATGCTGAAAAGTTTCTTTTCGTATTAGGACCGGCTTTGGTCATGTTTATTTCATTGATCACGGGAGCAGTTATTCCTTGGGGTAAAACTTTGAATTTCGGTGGAGTTTCTTATGATTTACAAGTAGCAAATATTGATGTTGGGGTACTTTTCATCATCGGAATGGCTTCCATCGGTGTATACGGAATTATGATCGGAGGTTGGGCTTCCAATAACAAATATTCATTATTAGGAGCTATCCGTGCTTCTTCCCAGATGATCTCTTACGAATTGGCGATGGGATTGGCTTTACTTTCTATCATCATGATGACGGGAAGTTTAGATTTAAAAGAAATTACAGAAAGCCAGACTACAGGAAAGCTTTGGGGAGTTATTCCATGGGGTTCCGGACTGAACTGGAATATTTTCTACCAGCCGATTGCTTTCCTGGTATTCTTTGTTGCTGCTTTGGCAGAAACAAACAGACACCCTTTCGATTTACCTGAATGTGAATCTGAACTGGTAACAGGATATTCTACAGAATATTCATCCATGAAATTAGGTTTATACATGTTCGGTGAATATGTAAACATGTTTATCTCCAATGCTTTCATGGTCGTTCTTTTCTTTGGTGGGTACAACTATCCGGGAATTGAATGGGTAACTCAGCACTGGGGTGAAAACACTGCAGGAATCTTGAGTATCGTAGCATTTTTAACAAAAACGGTAATCGGAATTCTGATCTTTATGTGGATCAGATGGACGCTTCCAAGATTTAGATATGACCAATTGATGCACTTAGGATGGAAAACTCTGATCCCAATGGCATTGGTAAACCTGCTGATTACAGGAGCTGTAATTTTAGCATTTGGAAATTAAAAATTAAAATTAATTAAGATAACAGGCAAGATTAGTCTAAAATCTAATGTCTAACATCTAACATCCATAATTAAATGAAACTTACGAACAGATCAAAAGTTGTTTCCAATAAAGAAATGACCCTTGCTGAAAAGATCTACCTTCCTGCCATTTTTACAGGAATGGGGATTACGTTTAAGCATGCTGTAAGAACCGTTATAAAAGGTGCTCCCGCAGTATATTCATATCCGGAAGTACAGAAACCGAGAACTACCATCTGGAGAGGTCAGCACGTTCTGAAAAGAGACGAAGAAGGCAGAGAAAGATGTACGGCTTGCGGACTTTGTGCTGTGGCCTGTCCTGCAGAAGCCATTACCATGACGGCTGCAGAAAGAACAAAAGAGGAAAAAGGACTTTATAGAGAAGAAAAATATGCATCAGTATATGAAATCAATATGCTGAGATGTATTTTCTGCGGAATGTGTGAAGAAGCCTGCCCTAAATCTGCAATTTATCTTACAGACAGATTGGTAGATGTAGAAACCAACAGAGGATCTTTCATCTATGGAAAAGATAAATTGGTTGAAAAAATAAATGAAAGGATTGACATTACGACAAGACAATCCGAGAAACAAAAAAATGCGGTAAAATAATGGATCAGTTTTTATTTTTCTTGGTGGCGTTTTTAGCAGTGGCTAGTGCAGTTTATTTTGTATTTGCAAGAAATCCTCTCTATGCTATTTTGTCATTAATTGTTACGATGTTTTCAATTGCCGGGATGTACATTCTTCTGAATGCACAGTTCCTTGCGATCATTCAGATTATAGTGTATGCCGGAGCCATCATGGTATTGTTCCTATATATCCTGATGATGCTTAACCTTAATAAGGAAGACGAAAGTAAGAAGGGCAATACTTTAAAATTTGTCGGAGTTTTTACAGCAGGTCTTCTGTTAATTGGAGTTTTAGGCGTATTCAAGGGCGTTAAGGACAACCACATTGTTGTTGAAAATGTAGACAGAGGCGTTGGTCTTACGAAAAATCTGGGGAGACTTTTGTTTAACGAATATGTTTTACCGTTTGAGCTTGCCTCCATCCTTATTTTGGCTGGTATTGTAGGTGCGGTATTAATCGGTAAAAAAGATTTATAAAATTATGGGAGAAGTAAATACATTTATACAAAGCGTCCCTCTTAACTATTTCATCATTCTTTCTTCAGTATTATTCTGTTTGGGAGTATTGGGAGTATTGTTGAGAAAAAACGCTATTGTTATTTTGGGCTGTGTAGAGCTTATGCTGAATTCTGTAAACCTTTTATTGGCTGCTTTTTCAGCGTATAAAGGAAACGGAGACGGACAGCTTTTAGTTTTCTTCATTATGGTGGTAGCCGCCGCTGAAGTAGCGGTAGGTCTGGCAATTATTGCTATGCTGTATAGAAATACCCGTTCTGTAGATGTTAGTATATTTAATAAATTAAGAGGATAAGGAATGGAAAATTTAGTGTATGCAATAGTACTTTTACCACTTTTAGGGTTTCTTATTAACGGTTTATTCGGGAAAAATCTTCCAAAAATATTGGTAGGCTCTCTGGCTACAGCAATGGTTTTCGGATCATTCTGCATCGCTGTAAGCATTTTCATGAACATGGATTCTGAAAGTCAGCCTATCATCGTAAAAGCTTTTGAGTGGTTTACAGTAAACGGGATCCAGATTAATGTCGGATTCCAGATTGATCAGCTTTCATTAATGATGGTGATGATCATTACAGGTATCGGTTCTCTTATCCATTTATATTCTATCGGATATATGAGCCACGACAAAGGCTTCTATAAGTTTTTTACTTATTTGAATCTTTTCATCTTCTCTATGCTACTTTTAGTGATGGGAAGCAATTACCTGATCCTGTTCATCGGATGGGAAGGAGTTGGTCTTTGTTCTTATTTACTAATTGGATTCTGGTATACTAACGAAGAATATGGTAAAGCAGCAAGAAAAGCTTTCATCATGAACAGAATTGGTGACCTTGCCTTACTAATCGGGATCTTCATGATCGCCTCTCAGACCAATGCAGTAGATTACCTTACCGTAGCGCAGAACGCTTCAAAATTTGAATTAGACGGAACAGTAATTATCTTTATTACAGCCAGTTTATTTATCGGAGCTACCGGTAAATCGGCTCAGGTTCCTTTATATACATGGTTACCGGATGCGATGGCCGGACCAACTCCTGTTTCAGCGTTAATTCACGCAGCTACAATGGTAACAGCAGGGATCTATTTAGTGGTAAGATCAAACTTCTTATTCACTTTAGCACCTACCGTTCAGGGAGGAATTTTATTCATCGGGTTCTTAACCGCTGCTTTGGCAGGATTCTATGCACTTCGTCAGAACGATATCAAAAAAGTATTGGCGTACTCTACCGTTTCACAGCTTGGATTTATGTTCATTGCTTTAGGATTGGGAGCTTATACAACAGCGATGTTCCACGTAATGACGCACGCATTCTTTAAGGCTTTATTATTCTTAGGTGCAGGTTCTGTGATCCACGCCATGAGTAACGAACAGGATATGCGTTTCATGGGGGGGCTGAAAAAATACATTCCAATCACTCATGCAACTTTCCTTATCGGAACGTTAGCAATATCAGGTTTCCCTTTATTATCAGGGATGATCTCTAAAGACGAAATTTTAGTAGCAGCTTTCGCTAAAAATCCAATCTATTGGGTATTTTTATTCATTTTAGCGGCTATTACAGCAACATATATGTTCAGACTGTACTATTTGACATTCCACGGAGAATTCAGAGGGACAGAAGATCAGAAACACCATTTACATGAAAGTCCAAAAAGCATGACTTTACCATTGATCGTATTGGCTATCCTTTCTGTGCTTGGAGGTTTAATCAACCTTCCTCACTTCATCGGACATGGTCATTATGCAAAATTAATGGAATGGTTGAAGCCGGTTCTTACCGAAGAAAGCTTTAAACAGATGGAAGCTACTCTTTCGGGAGTGCCTTTCGGAACTGAAATGATATTATTAGCAGCCACAGTGCTGATGTTCTTCTCCGTATGGTTTATTGTAAAAAACACTTACGTGAAAAAGAAAAAGATGGCACTGGCAGAAGAGAGCTACACCGGATGGGAAAAGCTTTCTGCTAAAAAACTATATGTAGACGAACTTTACAATGCATTGATTGTAAAAACTGTTGAAGGATTAGGACGCGGAGGAAAGATGTTTGATAAAGGGATCTTAGACCGTTTTGTAGACTTTGTTGGCGAAGGCGCTGAAGACAGCGGAAAAGCCATGAAGCGTATCCAGAACGGAAATGTAGAGACTTATATTCTTATCATGTCTTTAGCAGTGGGAATTATACTGATTGTTAACTTTATATTACAATAATGTCGGGTTTATTATTAACATTATTACTATTACCTCTTGTAGGTTCGGGATTAGTTTTTGCATGGAAAAATAAATCCAGCAAATACTTGGCGCTAGGAATTGCATTGATCCAAATGCTTATTACTTTCTACATTGCAGCGGATTTTGATTTTAATCCGACGGTAGACAGTGTATTGCAGCACGAAATCAATTATCCTTGGTCACAGTTTATTAAAAGCTCACTTCATTTCGGAATTGACGGAATGAGTCTGCTTCTATTATTGTTGACCAATATCTTGACGCCAATCATTATTTTATCTTCTTTCAACGAAAATGTAAACTACAGAAATACATTCTATGGTCTGATCCTGCTGATGCAGTTCGGTCTTGTAGGGGTGTTCACTTCTTTAGACGGATTATTATTCTACATTTTCTGGGAAGTAACCCTGATTCCGATCTGGTTTATTGCCGGACTTTGGGGCCAGGAAAATAAAAGATTTGAATTCACTACCAAATTCTTCGTTTATACATTCGTTGGGTCATTATTTATGTTAGCCGGATTGATCTATGTGTACAACCACTCTGCATCATTCGCTTTAACAGATTTATACAATGCTCAGCTTAACGAAGTACAGCAGACGGTGGTATTCTGGTTTATCTTCTTTGCATTTGCAGTGAAATTACCGGTATTTCCATTCCATACATGGCAGCCGGATACGTATACCTATTCTCCTACTCAGGGATCCATGCTTTTATCAGGGATCATGCTGAAGATGGCAGTGTACGGTGTTATCCGTTATTTACTGCCGATCACTCCTATTCCAATTGCAGGAATTTCGGGGCAGATTGTCATTATCCTTGCCATTGTAGGAATTGTTCATGGTGCATTAATTGCCATCATCCAGACTGATATGAAAAGAATCATTGCGTATTCTTCTTTCTCTCACGTAGGATTAATGGTAGCGGGGATCTTCTCTTCTGCAGTAATTACCTTAAGAGGAACATTCAATATTGAAGGAGCTGAAGGTGCATTAGTTCAAACTTTTGCACACGGTATCAACGTAGTTGGATTATTCTATTGTTGTGATATTTTATATAAGAGATTTAAATCAAGAGACATCAGACAAATGGGAGGTTTAGCCAAAGTGGCTCCGAAATTTGCCGTGTTGTTCCTGATCATTATACTAGGTTCAATGGGAGTTCCATTGACTAATGGGTTCATTGGGGAATTTATTCTGTTGAAATCAGTCTATGACTTTAACGGATTGGCAGCCGTAATCGCTGGTCTTACCATCATTCTTTGTGCCGTTTACCTATTGAGATTCTACGGAAGAGCAATGTTTGGGGAAGGAGACGAAGCTGTTTTAAGTACCGCAAAAGACCTATCCGCTGTAGAATTCTCAGTATTGGCAAGTTTAGCCGTTTTTGTAATCGTCTTGGGTATTTTCCCACAGCCGATTATCGATATGGTGAATAGTTCGCTGACATTTATCTACACAGCGATGGGTAGCTAACCAGAAGATTAAAAGATTTAAAAATTAAAAAATTAAGAGATCCGGAAATGAGGAATCAGAAACTTAGTCTCGTCTCTCATGTCTCACCTCTCAAATCTATATTATGAGTGTTTTAATTATTGTTTTCCTAACAGCAGTTATTGCGTTATTTTCAGGAGTTTTCGAACAGGGAAAATTCGCAAGATACATTGGGATTTTAGGATTGATCATCGCATTATATGTAAGTTTCTTACCCGAATGTGCTTTCTTTGAAAAGTACAGACACATGTATGAATACACTGCAAATACTGCGTTATTCACCAAAATATCTATTGTAACCACCTTATTGTTATTCTTCCTGGGAGGTTTTGCATTCAGCAACCACAGAAGCCACCAGTCAGAATTATATGCACTGATGCTTTTTGCGCTTTGCGGTGGAATTACCCTTTTCGGATACCAGAATATGGTAACGCTTTTCTTAGGGGTAGAAATTCTTTCCATCCCGTTATACGTAATGGCAGGAGCCAACAAAACTGATTTAAGATCAAACGAAGCTTCAATCAAATATTTTCTGATGGGCGCCTTCGCAACAGGTTTCTTACTGTTCGGAATTGCATTTATCTACGGAAGTACAGGAAGTTTCGATTTATATAAAATCCAGGATTTTGGAGTTAAAAATCCTAAAGACGTTATGTTCATTTTGGGAGTTCTGCTTATCCTTTGTGCACTGGCATTCAAAGTAGCATTAGCCCCTTTCCATATGTGGAGTCCTGATGTATATGCAGGTTCCCCTTCACTGATTACAGCATTTATGGCGAGTGTAGTAAAGATCTCAGGATTCTTTGCCCTATTCAGATTAATGACCATCGGATTTGGAGGAGTGACTGAACAGTGGATCAATGTTTTTGGAGTATTCCTGATCATCACATTACTTTTAGCCAACGTTATGGGTCTTGCCCAAACCAATGCAAAAAGAATGTTAGCCTACTCTTCCGTTTCACATGCAGGATACATTGGATTGGTATTCTTTGGAATGACAAGCCTTTCTACCTATAACTTAGCCTTCTATTTATTTGCTTATGCACTATCAACGGTAGGTGTTTTCATGTGCCTGATTTACGTAGAAAAATTAAAGAGAGAAACTTCTTTCGGAGCTTTCAGAGGATTGGCAAAATCTGAACCCCTATTAGCGACAGTGGCTGCAATCTCTATGCTTTCAATGGCAGGAGTTCCGTTAACCGCTGGTTTCATGGGTAAATTTGCTTTATTCTCCCAGGCGATGAATTCTACGCATGGAGTTTTCTTAGTATTGGTAGCTGTACTGGGTTCTGCAGTATCTATTGCTTATTATCTTAGACTGATTATTTCAATGTTCTTCTTTAAAGATTCTACATTCAAATCATCAGAAAAAGTAACCCTTACTTACAATATCGTAGCGGTATTTGTCATTGCATCAATTATCATATTAGGAGTTTTCCCTGATCTGTTTGCAAGACAGTTCGGATTATAAAAATCCCAATATAAAATATACAAGCACAACTATTTTGGTTGTGCTTTTTTTTGTGCAAACATTTTTATAATTTTTTATACGACAACTTTTGACGTCCACCTCTGTTATCTTCGTCATATTAACCTTTTAAAAATATTAAATATGATTTCACCAGAAGATTTCGAATTAATAAAAACGTATGTAAATTCAAAAATTGATGATCTACCGCTGAGTTCTATAAATTTATGTCAATACAGTCATTTTGATGACCGTTTTAAATATGGATATTACCAAGAAGGAGACATTACTCAATTTCAATTTGAGAAAAAAGATGGCCGTGAATGCTTAAGGCTAAAGAGTATAACTAATAATTCCGGCTTTTATGCCAATGCCAATCATAATTTCAATGGAAACAGAGAATTAATTGGCAGGACTTTCACTATATCTTTCGATGTGTTTCCTTTATCAGAGATAGACCATTTCAATATCGGATTCTCAGGCATAGATCATGAGCATCCTGCTACAGTAACCAACCGCTGGCAAAGAGTTTCCTATACTCAGTTTATTGATCCCAGCCTGTTTCTCAATAACAGTACTCCATTATTCTGGATATTCACCGGTGATGGAATCAATGATTTTTATATTGCCAATCTGAGTGTTACTGAAGGACTTTATCCGTCAAATTATTATCCTTCAAAAGAAGATTTAACCTTAGGATTCCTGAGCAAGAATGCCAAAGGCTGGCTAGATCAGTTACTTCCAAAATCAGAAGCCCATATGGGATCATTAGTTCTCCCAAAAGGAATTCCCAAAACAGGCTATGATCCGGAAATCTGCCATATTGCATTTAATGGTAGCGACCTGATCTTAACTATAGAAGGAAGTCAATATAAATTAACAAAAACACAAATATGAAAAATATAACATTTTATAAAGGCGGGAAAAGTAGTTTTGTAATTGTTCAGCCTCAATCCCCTACTCAAAAGGAAGAAGATGCAGTTAAATTACTAAAAGAAGAAATTCAAAAAGTATGCTCAATAATACTCCCGGTGCAATCTGATAATGCGCCTGTTCAGCATCATGAAATTATCATTGGAAATTGCCCGAACAGAAATACAGTATTCAGTTCAACTATTCCACTTGCCCATGATGAATTTTATCTTTTCAATAAGGATTCTACAATTTACATCAATGGTAATGGAAGGGGATTAATTTTGGGAGTAAGCTATTTTCTGGAAAATTATTTAAAAGTGAAAAAAATTAATGTGATAGGACGTGACAGTGCAAATCCGCAGGAGTCTTATAAGATCAAGGCTCTCAATGAAGTCTATATCACAAAATTCAGTTTTAATAGTCAAAAACCTGCCTTTTCATACAGATGGATCTCATCACAGGAAGCTTACAGTAAAAATTACTCTAATTTTAATAAGCTTTCTTACTGGAACATTGAACAGTTCCAGCCGGCTGAGTTGGAAGACGCCGGTGAGAGCGTTCATAATCTTACAAAACTTTTCGGATATGATACCCATTATGCAACGAATCCGGAATACTATCCGCAAATTAATGGCAACAGAACAGCAGATTTCATGATTCCAGAACAATGCCGTAGAGCTCCCTGTTTGTCTCAGAACGGTGTTTTCGAAATTGTAAAGTCAGCTCTACAGCAGAAAATGAATGAAAAACCGGATAAACCTATCTGGAATCTTTCCCAACCGGATGGTATGACAGATTATTGCCAATGCTCGGAATGCGCTCCAAAACATGCACAGGCTGGCGGATTTTCAAATACCTTATTCCCTTTTATCAACCGTATAGCCAGGGAATTCCCAAATAAAATTATAAAAACACTTTCTTATGTTGTAAGTGACAAAGTGCATACGGTAGAAACACTATATTCAAATGGAAGTACTTTACAAGCAGGCAAAGTAGAACCTAATGTGATGATTATGTACTGCCCTACTACCAATAATAAGATTAAATCTATTGCATCTTCAAATGAGCCGATTGCTGTTATTTACAGGGATACTCTTAATAAATGGTCCCAAAGCGGAGGGAAATTGTACATCTGGGAATATCTGGTTAGCTTTCCATATTTTCTGTTTCCATTTCCTACAATTCATATTTTACGAGAAAATTTAAGATATTATAAATCTCTGGGAATCAATTCATTCTACGCAGAAAGTACAAGTACGGAAGACAGTGCCTTAAGAGGTTTAAATACATATGCTTACGCAAGGCTTTTATGGAATCCTGATGATGATTTGGAAGGAATAATAGCTGATTTTTGCAAAAACTATTATGGCAATGCTTATAAGGAAATGTTTCTGTTTATTATTTCTCTTTTGGGATATGCCCAGCAGGATGATTCGGGAATCTGGGAATCAATGGGAGATACAGCCAGTATGATAAAACATGTAAACCCTAATATAGCTGTTGAAAACACGACACTTTTCAGCATCAAGCATCTGAAAGAATTTTATAGCTATATCCAGACCGCTTTAGAAAAGGTGTCCCAGGATTCTGATGAATGGAAAGCTATCAAACGGGAAGAAATATGCTTAAAGCAGGTAGAAGTGGAAGCTTCATGCAAATATTCAAATCCTAAGAATCAGGTGGATTTTAACCAAGATTTCTCTGACTATTTCAAACGGTTTGGAGGAGGTATTTATGGCAACACTGAAGAAGCAATGCTTAAAAACAGATGTTATGACCTAAAAAATAGCTGTCTTGCTTTTGACCCGGAAATCAAAATCAATGGATCACGGGACGCTTCATCATATGTCAGTGATGTTATTTGTGGATATGGCTATTGTCCTTAATTTTCTAAGCACAACTTTTCGGTTGTGCTTTTGTAGTAAGTAGAAAACAGCTAAATTTGAATAACATTGACCACCATGAAAAAAATCTTTATCACTTTATTGACTTCATCAGTCATTGCTGCAATTGTTTTTTATGTAAGCAAAGACAAAACAGATGTGGGCAATTACCAAATGCTTGTCGCGGCTGTTGCTATCATATTTAGCGTACCACTAATGAAATTTCTGTTTCCGGTAACCAAAGAATTAAAGATCGGAACATCAGAATTTTATCCTAATCTTTTTCACAAAACTGCAGAATATTTTAAAAAGAAAAGAAGTAACAGATAATGTTTTATCTTTTCCCGGATTTTGTTTAAGAAAAGTAAGTAAAGGCATGTAAAATATAGTTTTCACCAATTTACAGCAGATTGGGAAGTGGCCTTTTTTTCATAACTTTACTTTAAAATTCAGCTCTTGGCCAATCTTTATAAAAAAGACGCTCCATTTCAGGTTCTCATATCATTCAAAAAGTATTTGGATGTACTGGAACATATCCGGTACAACGACCGTCTGGAGTATAGGGTTAATTATGCTGAATCTTTAATTGAAAGGACAAAAAAATTTCCTGAACTTCGAGACGGATTTCTGGATGAAGACCTTCTCGAAAAACATGAAGACCTCATCAGGCAGATTCTTGCAGACCTCTTCCCTACCGGTCTTACACACAATGAAATCAAAGCGGCCAGTGTTCCGCTTTCCAAAACTACTTTCAATTATACCGAAAGATTTAAAAGCATACTTAAAGATGCCGGAAAGGATTTTGAAATAGAGCTGAGAAATATCGGGGAAGATGAATTTTATGTATTCTGCTGCTGCCTTATTCTTCAGACTTATTTCAAAAGAGATATCAAAAGCACCATGCCTCTCTATTATGATATCCCAAACAGGCTGGGAATCATGAAACATTATAAAATTACGGTCAATTCAGACTTTATAGAGGTTTACCCTACTGAAGAGGCAAAAATTCCGTCTGATGATGTGCTGGATATGCTGCTTGAAAATCTGGACGATTTTAAACTGTGGAAAAAATATTTCCCTTCAAAATCATGGGTTTTAAAAGGTTTCACTATTGTTTCTCTTGTAGACTGTACTTCTGAAGTGGCGCTTTCTGATCTGAAATCGAGCATGATAGAAATTGACCCGGAGGATTTGAGCCCGGATGAAAATCTTGTTGAAATTTTCAAATCTTATTTCGATGTCCCGGAACTTAATTTCGGACTTATGCTTTTCGATAAAAAAGATCAGAAACTCGGCAGACTTCCGATCTACGAAAATGTTTTTACCCATCACGTTCTGGATTTCTGGATCAATGCATTTGATGAAGAAACCCGGAAAAATACTTTTACCAATTTAAATCACAACTCCAAACCGATTGTTATCTCCAATGTCAATAAACTGGATGAAAATGTTAAAAGCCTACCTTCTTTTAGTATTTTAAGAGACAACAATATCAACAGCTTCATGGTAATTCCTATCATGAAAGACAATGAGCTTCTGGCTATTATGGAGTTTACATCTCCACAAGCCAACAGTTTCAATGGTTTAAAGCTGAAAAAAATGGAGTTTTTCACCGATATGATCCTTTTTTCCCTAAATAGGTTCAGCTTTGAAAAAAACTACCAGATAGAAGCCATTATCCAGCGTGAATATACCTCCATCCATGACAGTGTGGTATGGAAATTCAGAAATGAAGCCGAAAAATATTTCAATGCTTCGCTGGGAAAAAAAATGTACACGCTGAAACAGATCTCCTTCAAAAACCTGACACCCCTGTTTGGGTTCTCGGACATCCGTTCCTCTTCAGATAAGCGTTTTAATCTGATGCTGGAAGATATTAACCAACAGCTCGACAGCCTTCATGACATTTTCACAATGATCAATTCAGATTCAGAGAAATATCTTCTGGCGCTGGATGTTTTTGAAAATGAGCTGAACAACGAGATCAAAGCTGATACGGAGCAACGCCTTCAAAGGCTGCTAAGAGAAGAAATACATCCTTACCTGCAGGGAAAACTGGAAATGAAAGCAGACAGGGAAATAAAAAATAAGATCAAAGATTACTTTTTACAGGTTTTTACCCAGACCGATTTATTTTATGCCAACAGAAAAAGCCTGGATGATTCTATAACCCTCGTCAACCGGAAGCTGGCTGATATGCTGGATGAAGGCCAGGTGAAAGCACAGGAGCTATTCCCGCATTATTATGAAAGGTTCAAATCCGATGGTGTAGAGCACAATTTATACATTGGACACAATATTGCACCGGATCTTCCGTATACTTCAAAAGTGGTTCATAAATTAAGATACTGGCAGCTGAAAACAATGTGCAATATGGAGCGTGAATTCCAGAATTTCAAAAGAGATCTGCCCATCCAGCTGGATATTGCCTCGTTGATTTTTGTTTACAATGAAAAAATAGACATCCGCTTCAGAATGGATGAAAAACGTTTCGATGTAGACGGTGCTTACAATTCGTACTATGAAATTGTAAAAAAACGCTTGGATAAAGCACACGTTAAAGATTCATCAGAAAGAATTACCTGTCCCGGAAAAATTACCATCGTTTATTTTGGTATGGAAAACCAGAAAGAATACCTGGAATACATCAATAAGCTTCAGAAAAAAGGAATTCTGCAGAATGATGTGGAGTTTTTAAGAGTGGAAGATCTGCAAGGAATTACAGGATTGCTGGCATTGAGAATTTCTTTGGCTCAAGATTAATCTATAAAATAAGAATCCGGCTTTTTAAGCTCGCCCTGTGGCATTCCCGCCTGCTCAAAAATAGAGTATTCAATTGTTCTGCATAGGCTGTTCAGGGCAAGGTCATTTTCCTCCTCCCCAAAAGGTTCCCCGATCTCCTGGATAATAGCATCAAGGGCAATAAAGGTATAGCTGATCAGCAAAACGATCAGAGGCATCATCCAGTCCAGACTATCAACCAATCCAAACGGCAGCCAGAAACAGTACAGATAAACCGTGCGGTGAAGCAGAACACTGTAAGCAAAAGGTAAAGGCGTATTGTAAATTCTCTCACATCCTCCTGAAATATTGGAAAACTGGTTCAGCTGGTGATCCATAGAGGTCATCACGATTGTATCAATATTTCCTTTCTGCTGCTGTTCTTTCAGCCAGTCGGCAATAAAACCGAGAATGATGTTGGGAATAAATTTTTTATCTTTCAAATACTCCGCATGTTCCGGAGAAAGAAGTCTCGTTAAGTGCTCTGTCCCGGATTTATCTCTCAGCTGATCATTCAGTGACCAGCAGAATGCGGAAACCATTTTGATGATTTTTTCTTTTTCTTCTTTAGCACCGGGTGAGGAATCATTCACTAATGAAAGAATCTGTCTTGTCAAAGATCTTGTTTCGATGACCAATAATCCCCACAGCTTACGTCCTTCCCAGAAACGGTCGTAGCTTGCAGAATTGCAGAACCCCATGAAAATAGCCAGTGCAAGACCGATGAGCGTAAAAATAGTTGGATTAAGATGTACCTTATAGTCAAATATTTTTCCTTTAAAAAAATAGATGAGCAGGGAAAACACTAAAATAACAACCAACTGGACAACAATTTTCTTCAATACAGAGCCTCTCCATATAAACAACATTTTCAGCCAGTTGGTCCGCTGTCTTACAATCATTAGTATGTATTTATATTAAAGCGAAAGAAAAGCATAGGCGAAAGAAAGTACAGAAATAATAATTCCTGCCATAAAGATCTTATACGTTATAGATAAAAGCTTGTATTTTCTGTCAAGCACTTTCCCCAGGAAATAAAGGTCTTTCACCATAGAATCGTAGATATAATCTCTGTCTTTGATCAGATCTTTCATAGCATTATGATAATCGTTGAACATCATCTGATGGAAGTTTCCGAAGAACAGAAGATTTACCTTTCTGTCTGTGATATCCTGAGCCGTAAAATTAGTTTTCGTTACATTGGGCTTTGTAGATAAAATCGCAAATATAATTGTCAAAACACTTGAAAGCAACAGGATAAAGCTTGGAATGATCAGGTGGGCATTTTTAGGTGTGTCCAGCTTAGGAACCAGCACGGAAAGACAGACTGAAATAATGATAGCATTAACCGAAAGCAGAATATTCGCCTTACTGTCAGCAATATCGCTCAGTCTGGTGTGATTGTTCAGCGTTACCCTGAATAAGGTATCTACACTTCTGTCAGGCTTTGTCTCTTTAGGTTCTTTCTTATTGTCTGAATTTTCTTTTTTATCCTCTTCTTTTTCAAGCTTTTTTTCTATTTTCTTTATGTTTTTCTTTTTCAGAGGCTCCCAGTTTTCCTTTGCATAATCCGTGTAATAGTGATGCTTGTTTTTAAGCATTTCAAGATTTCCTGCATTCCATTCATCATTGGAGAAACATTTTACATTGGTAAGTTCCCATTCTTTTCTCAGTGCATCGGAAATGTCATTATAATCGTGACTGGCAAAATGACTGCAGTCCGCATCTTTCACAATCTTTTCCAGAAGATTCTGCGGTTCATAAGTGATCTTTGTCGCCAGAATCAACTTAGAAACATCTTCAATATAAGTTTCAGAGTAATTTTCCTGCTTCAGAAAATCGGTAAGAATCTGTACACCTCTTTCCTCATGATTCTGGGCACATTCTACATAGCCTGTATCATGAAACCACAGTGCAAGCAGAACTTTTTCCTGATCTTCTTTAGATACAGGCGTATTTCGCAAGATCTCCTCTGCCTTATTAACGGTATAGGTCGTGTGAATAAAATTATGGTAAAAGTATACAGAAGATAACCTATCTTTGAATAAGATTTCGACATAATCTTTAGCTTTGTGTAAAATGCTCATTCCTGATTTTTTGTTAATGTAAATTTATGAATTTATCCTTTAAAACTCATTTAAAAAATACTTCTATTGCCTTTCGGGCAGTATTGTCTGCCGGAGTTCTCTATTCCTGCGCAACATATAACGTAAAAAAAGGTAAAAACTTATTTGAAGTTAAAAATTCCGACATCAAATCTGATAATGATTTTAAAATTTTCCTGATCGGGGATGCCGGAAATGCTGATGAGCCTCAGGCGCAGACCACTTTAAATTTACTTAAAAATAAACTGGATTCTGCGGACAGCAACTCTATGCTGATCTTCCTTGGCGATAATATCTATCCGAACGGAATGCCAAAGGAATCAGACAAAGACTATGCACTAGCAAAAGAAAAACTTGAGAATCAGCTTGCCATCACCAAAAATTTCAAGGGAAAAACATTGGTTATTCCCGGCAATCATGACTGGAAAAACGGTCTGGATGGATTGAAAGCACAGGAAGATCTTGTAAAGGCTTACTTCAATGACAAAAAAGCTTTTCTTCCTAAAAATTCCTGCGGTATTGATGATATTAATTTATCAAAAGATATCAAGCTTATTGTGATCGATACGAAATGGGCACTTACAAACTGGGATCAGTATCCGGGAGTGAATAAAAACTGCCCGATCAAGACCCGTGAAGATTTCTTCACAGAATTTAAAGATCTTGTCACTAAAAATCAGGATAAAAGAATTATTGTTGCCCTGCATCACCCTATTATCAGCAGTGGAACTCATGCTGGATTCAATTCTGTAAAATCACATCTTTATCCGCTTAAAAGCAAAGTTCCGGTTCCTGTAGTTGCCAGTGTGATTAATGTACTGAGAAGTTCTTCCGGCGCAAGTCTTGAAGATATCAATAACCAGCATTATGCAGATCTTGCCAACAGGTTAAAAAGCATTGTTCAGGATAAAGAAAACATTATTTTTGTTTCGGGACATGATCACAATCTTCAGTATCATGAAGAGAGGAATATCAGGCAGATCATCAGCGGCGCAGGTTCCAAAACGGATCCTTCCACTATTGCAGAAAAAACCGATTTCTCTTATGGAGGCAGCGGCTTTGCCGTTCTGAATATAAGAAAAGACCAAAGTACTGATGTGGAGTATTTTTCTACAAAGGACAACAGTTTAAAAAAGCTGACGCATATCTCTGTGATTTCAAAACCTGATGCATTTATTAATAATTATCCAAAAGATTTCCCGGCTACAGCCACTTCAAGTATTTATCCGGTAAAGCTTACCCAAAAAGGACCTGTTTACCGTTGGCTTTGGGGTGAGCATTACAGGAAATATTACGGGATTCCAATTGAGGCACCAACGGCAGATCTTACTTCCCTGAATGGCGGATTTACCCCTTTCAGAGAAGGCGGAGGAAATCAGTCGAACAGCTTAAGATTAAAGGCAGCAGACGGACAGGAATTTGTGATGCGAGGCGTGAAGAAGAGTGCTGTTCGTTTTCTGAATAATATGGCTTTCAAAAAAAGCACTTTCGGGAATGAGCTGAACAATACCTTTCCTGAAAAGTTCCTGCTGGATTTCTATACGACCAATCATCCGTTTACCCCTTTTTCAGTAGGAAATATGGCTGATAAGCTCGGTATTTTTCACAGTAATCCGAAATTATATTATATTCCAAAGCAATATGCTTTAGGAGAATATAATAAGAATTTCGGGGATGAAATGTACATGATCGAAGAACGCTTTTCTTCTGATCCTAAAACGCTGGCTTCACTGGACAATGCTAAAGATATTGTTTCTACAGATGATGTGCTGAAAAATTTCACCAAAAATTATAAATATTCCGTAGACCGGGAATCGTACATAAGAGCAAGGATCTTTGATATGCTGATCGGTGACTGGGACAGACATTCCGACCAGTGGAAATGGGCAGAATACCAGGACGGTGATAAGGTTGTTTACAAACCGGTCCCGAAAGACAGAGATCAGGCTTTCAGTAAATATGACGGGGCGGCTTTCAAGATTATCATGAATGTTCCGGCCATCCGCCACATGAAAACATTTAAGGATGAGATTAAAAATGTAAAGTGGATCAATATGGAGCCTTATCCTTTAGATCTTGTCTTTTTAAAGGGAGCAACACAGGAAGAGTGGACGGAACAGGCAAAATATATTCAGGAACATTTGACGGATGCTGATATTGACGAAGCTTTCTCTAATCTACCGAAGGAGGTAAAAGATGAAACGATTGCTGATATACAGAGAAAATTAAAGATAAGAAAAACAAAACTGCAGGATTATGCTGCGCAGTATTATGATGTACTCCAGGAAAAGGTTTCGCTGGCAGGAACAGTAAATCCGGACAAGTTTGTGATTACAAAAAACGGTCATTCCGTGAATGTAAAACAATATAAATTAGACAAAAACAAGGAAAATCCTGAGCTGGTTTTTGAGAAAACCTATGAAGATTCAAAAACGAAAGAACTTTGGATCTACGGTCTTGAAGATGATGATATTTATGATGTTGCAGGAGAAGGTAGGCCAAAGACGAATATACGACTGGTTGGCGGTTACAACCACGATGTTTATAATATTGCAGACGGAAAGAGTGTAAAGATTTATGATTTTAAATCCCAGAAAAATACGTACAACGGTTCAGGGACGAAAAATATTTCTGATGATTATGATATCAATACGTACAATTACAAGCATCCGAAATATAATTTTTTTGCCGGCTATCCGAATGCAGATTACAACCCGGATGATGGTGTGATTTTGGGAGTTCTGGCTAATTATACAGTGAATAACTTTATCCGTGATCCTTATACGCAAAAGCATAGCCTTAAAGTTAATTTCTATACGGCTACAGGCGGATTTAATGCGGCTTATAAAGGTATATTCAAAAAAGCAATATCGGGCTGGGATTTCAATCTCGATGCGGCATACACTACCCCAAGATTCGCAGAAAATTTCTTCGGACTGTCTAATGAAAGTGTATACGATAAAGAAAATACGGAAAGAGAATACAACAGGGCAAGAATTTCCAAGTTCAATTTTGCACCGTCGATCTCTAAAAAAAGCTGGATGAACCTTCAGCATCAGTTCCAATTGACGTTTGAGGATAATAAGGTGCAGAGAAATGGTGACCGCTTTGTAGATCAGTCTGCCGATGTAAGACCTGACGTTTTCAAAAGCCAGCAGTTTGCAGGGGCCAATTACACTTTCAGTTTCAAAAATCTGGATAATAAAGCTTTTCCTACTTTAGGACTTGAGTTTCTGGTCAATGCAGACTGGAAAACCAATCTTTCCAATACAGACAAGAACTTCTTTACTCTGAAAGGAAGACTGGCTATAGATCACAGAATTGATAAAAGAGGAAATTTTGTTTTTGCCAACTCCAGCAATGCAATGTGGATCAGCAATAATGACTTTGAATTCTACCAGGCAGCGAGTATTGGCGGAAATAACGGAATGAGGGCTTTCAGAAATGACAGGTTTTCAGGGAAATCTTATTTTACCAATAATTCTGAGATCCGGTGGGATTTCGGAAGGGTAAGAAATAACATTGTTCCGGCCAATATGGGAGTTCTGATCGGATATGATCTTGGACGTGTCTGGAACGACGGTGAGGATTCTAAAAAGTGGCATCAGTCTGTAGGAGCAGGATTCTGGCTGAGCGTTGTAGAAATGTTCTCTGCTAGACTGAATTACTTCTATGGTTCTGACGGAGGAAGAATCTCTGCAGGTGTTGGAATGACTTTCTAATTCTATCGCTTTTATATTTAATTCTATATTAATAAAACAAGAGGGACAATTTTTTTATCCCTCTTGTTTTTATTTATGTCAGATTTAAGCTTTTGCAGCAGTCATTATTTAGTTTTGAAGTCAAATTCAAATTCATATACATTCCCTCCTGTTTCCTTATCTTTTTCATCTGCGATCAGCAGGGTTTTATCATCCAGGAAAACAATAGCTTCTTTCTGTGAATTATGATTCAACGGCACTTTTTCAATTTTTGCCGTATTGAAGTTATCTGCTGTGAATCCAGAAAGAACATGGATATTTTTATGGGTAAGCAGAACGATCTTATCATTGGTACTGTTGATGGCGGCAGAAGTGATGGCAGCATCGCTGTACTTCCCTGCAAGCTTAAGTTTCCCAATCAATTTGGCTTCAAACTCCCCTTCCCGATTAGGAAGCTGGAATACAAGGAAAGTTCCGTCAAAACCTTTGCTTCTGTTTTTGGTGAAGAGATAGAAGTTTCCGTTCATTTCTACGAAAGCTTCACAGTCATACAGCCAGTTTGATTTTTTTGGAGGGAATTCTGTCTGGCCTTCGTAATGAAATTTTGTCGTCTGGATCGCTTTTGTTGTTTTCTGGGAAGCATCTTTTAAATCTAACTTTAAAATAGCAAGATTCTGTCTGTTATTGTCATTATTTCCAAAATCCCCAATGTAAATATTTCCCTGAGCATCTTTTGTAATATCTTCCCAGTCATTGTTCTCAGCATTTTCTACCAGAACATCAGCTACCTGCTTGCCCTGCCTGTTTAATCCGTAAACCATGTTTTTATTTCCCTGATCTTCTATCGTCCAGATAATATTTTTATCATGAGATAAAGCAATTCCTGAAACTTCTTTCAGCTTTTTAGGAAGGGGAAATTCAACTGTTAAATCATCCGTTTTTGGGGAGTCCTGAGCTTTTGGATTACAGCTCCACAACAGGAAAGCAGACAGGGTAAGGATACGCAACATAGCTATTTATTTAATTTTTTAAACTGAAAATACGAGTACCGTATATTTTTCTCTAAGTTATTAATAATCTGCTGATGGTGAAGAAAAAAACCGGCAGCAAGTCCGATTAAACTTCCGATAATGGTATCCAGAAGTCTCGCATGCATCAGGTTTTCTACGTTATGATGAACCATACTTCCGGTTTCTGTCAAAAGAATGGTCAGCGGGGTTATAAAGATAACGGCAAAACCATAATTTCTGACAATCAGCAGCTCTATAATGAACTGCAATATGGTGATGGTGATAATCATTTCTATTTTTGCAGGTTCAAAAAGCAGGATGAGCCATGCAAAACCTATTCCAATAAAGGTTCCAAGGATGCGGTGCATATTCCTTTGGCGGACATGCTCAAAATTCCTTCCCTGTATAATAGCTACTGCTGCAATGGAGATCCAATAGGTGTTTTCAAATTTTAAAAGATGACCAATAATCAGTGTCAGCATCATAAAGAAACCGATAATACTGCTTTCTACAAATTTGGTATATCTTCTCTTTTTAAAACTTCTCCTTCTCGGAACAGAAAAAACATCTCCTTTTTCTATAAAAACAGAATATAGAAAAGCAAGAGTACAAGACAGAATTGCTCCCATAGCCACAAGTCCTACCCTTGCCGGAATCATTTCAAGGTCAAATTGGTAGGTACTTGCCATTGCTGCCAGCATAATAAAGAAGAAATTTCCCGGCGGAGGAATTTTAAAATAGGATGTTATAAAATGGGCCAGAAAGGCCACAACTCCCAAAGATAAAGCGGCCGTATATCCATTAAAGCTAAAAAATAAACTTATGGTAAAAGAAAAAACCATCCCAAATGCACATACCGCCAGGTGAATCATCCGCTGGGTGATAGGCGCAGAGGTGAAATATAAAATCGTAAGCGCTCCTAAACTTGACAGACTTCCGTAATTGGGTTTTCCTAAAAAATAGCCTATGAAAAGACAGCTTCCGATACAGAGTGCTGCAAGAAACGGAAAATGCCACTTCCTTTCTGTTTTTTTGAATTCCAGGAGATAGTGAAATCTATGATTTTCAGAACGCTCAGCTTCCATATTATGACATCAGCTTCGCTTTTTCCCACAATACATCCATCTCTTCCAGAGACAGATCAGCCAGCTTCAGATCAGATTTCTCAGCCAGATTTTCCATCTTCTGGAATCTTGAAATGAATTTTAAATTTGTTCTTTCCAGCGCAGAATCCGGATTAAGTCCTGAAATCCGTGCATAATTAATAAGTGAAAAAAATACATCGCCAAGTTCCAGCTCTTTTTTATGCGGATCAGTTTCCTCATGGAACTCCCGGATCTCTTCATCTACTTTTTTCCAGGCATCTTCTGCATCATGAAATTCAAAACCGATTCCCTTTACTTTATCCTGAATCCTGTAGGCTTTTACCAAACTGGGAAGACTTTTCGGAACGCCGCCCAAAATAGATGTATTGCCTTCCTTCAGCTTTAGCTTTTCCCAGTTCTGTTTTACTTCTTCCTCATCCTTCACTTCTACATCACCGTAAATATGGGGATGACGGAAGATCAGTTTTTCGTTTAGAGAATTGATGACATCCGCAATATCGAAACTCTCTTTTTCTGAACCTATTTTAGAATAAAAAACAAGATGAAGTAGCACGTCGCCAAGCTCCTTTTTAATTTCCTGTAAATCTTCCTGAAGTATAGCATCAGAAAGTTCATAGGTTTCTTCTAAAGTTAAATGACGAAGCGACTGCAGCGTCTGCTTTTGATCCCACGGACATTTTTCACGCAGATCATCCATGATGTCTAACAATCTTCCGAAAGCTTCTAGTTTTTCTTGTCTGGTATTCATAAGTTAAGAATTGAAAGTAGTGCAAATTTAGGGTAAATCTTTATTAATAAAGTTCTTTTGTCTTTAAACAAAAACGAAACATTCAAGACTTGGAATCTTTTACTAAAAATAATTTCTGATCTGTAAAATTCTAAACTTGTGCAGATTTAGTATTGTTGATTTAGTTCGAAATTTGTCCCGCTTCAAACAGTAGATTTTTTTTAACATTCACAGAATTTATTTTTTACGCTACAGTTTCCTAAGTTGCTTTAAATCGGGTATAGAAAAACTCCCTGTCAGGAACTTCTGACAGGGAGTTATATTTTACAATCCGGAATAAATTATCCTTTCTTGGTATGTGTACTTTTTGGAGCTGCTTTCGCAGCAGAAGTCGCTTTTACTTTTGGAGCGGCAGGTTTTTCAGCTTTTGGAGCGGCTTTTTTAGGAGCATCAATGCTTACTTCTTCTTTTGCACCCTCTAATGTTTCAGGTTCTGCTTTTACGAAGCTTTCAGGAGTAATGTACCCTGCTTTGTGAAGAATATTATACCATTGAGCCAGCTTCTTAATATCTGAAGCATATACTCTATCTGTATCATAATTAGGAAGAGAAGCCGTCATGAAATCCTTCAGAACATCATCCGAAGATTTGTGAGAAATAGCTTCTTTATAATCGTAATTCTTAGCAATATTTTCAAAAACTTCGAACAAAGGAACTTCTTTATCAAATGTAAACATAGCAATATTGTCTAATAAACTCACTTGACTAGAGTTTCCAATACTTACTTTTTTCTTGGAACTAACATCTTCAATAATGAAACCGTTTCTTAATTGAGAAACTAATTTGAAAAGTCCTGGCTTTCCGGAAATTGAAATTATTTTTTCTAACAGCATAATTTTATTTTTTGTAAATTCTGCAATCGGCTCAAGGCTTTTTGCTGTGTATTATTTTTTTAATCCTTGTTTAATTACTTTGGGAATCTCATTTTGTAGCTAATGCTTACCTCACCCTGAGAGATCTTCGTCAGTTTACCTTTCACCAGTTTTTTCTTCAAAGTGCTTAAATGGTCGGTGAAAAGAACTCCTTCAATGTGATCATACTCATGCTGAATTACGCGGGCTCTAATATCGGAAAAAGTTTCTGTATGTTTTACAAAATTTTCGTCATAATATTCAATAACGATTGTTCCTTTTCTCTTTACATCTTCTCTTACATCAGGAATAGAAAGACATCCTTCATTGAATTTCCATTCTTCGCCGGATTCTTCAAGAATCGTTGCATTAATGAAAACTTTCTTGAAATCAGCCAGTTCGTCTTTGATATCTTCGTAATCTTCGTCGTCTGCAAGAGGAGTCACATCTATGACAAACAGGCGCAGATCCAGCCCGATTTGCGGCGCAGCCAATCCTATGCCGTTGGCACTGTACATGGTTTCGAACATATTATCTATAAGTTCCTGTAAACCTGGATAATCTTGGTCTATATCTTTTCCTACTTTTCTCAAAACAGGATCTCCAAAAGCTCTTATCGGTAAAATCATCTTGTTCTTTGTTCTAAAAAATTCTGCAATATAATCGTTGCGCTTACTTTATCTATCAACCCCTTTTCCTGTCTCTTCTTTTTACTTTTTCCACTTTGGGAAATAAAAAATGAAGCCATTTTAGAGGTAAATCTTTCATCAAAACGGTGAACCGTAATTCCTGGAAATTCTTTCTGAAATTCTCCAATGAATTTTAAAATATCGGTCTCCACTTCGGAAACGTTTCCTTTCAGATCTATGGGAAGGCCTACCACCACTTCATCCACTTTATTTCCGATGAAATATTTCTTTAAAAAATCTATCAAAACCGGAGTCTGGATGGTGTCCAGACCGCTGGCAATGATCTGCATGTCATCTGTTGCAGCGATGCCACAGCGTGCCTTTCCATAGTCTATTGCAAGGATCTGTCCCATAAGTGTGCAAATTTAGTAAAATTTAATGATTTTATTCATAACGCAGCTTTTTTATGGAAATGATGTTTTATTCCATTATTTTTTTTATAATTTTAATCTTCCAAAAAACGAAAATATGAAGAAACTCATCCTCGTAAGACATGCGAAAAGCGACTGGCCGGAAGAAACAGAGGACTTCGACAGACCCTTGGCAGACAAGGGATTGGAAGACGCCATGAACATGTCCAGATTCATGAAAAGCAATAACATTTCTATTGACCGGTTTGTTTCCAGTCCGGCAGTACGTGCATTAAATACATGTAAAATATTCAACCAAACCTATGAGCTGAATGTCTCTACAGAAGAGAAGCTTTACAATCCTTCAGAAAGGAATTTTGAATCTGTAATCTACGATCTGGATGACAGCGTAAGCTCTGTGGCTCTCTTTTCACATAACAATGGAATTTCCAATTTTGCAAATTCAATTTCTGAAGATATTTTTCATTTCCCCACCTGCGGAGTAGCCGGTTTTGAAATCGACTGCAATTCGTGGTCTGAATTTGACGGTGCCAGTAAAAAACTTCTGTTTTTTTATGAGCCAGGGAAAATATAGTTTCATCTTTTTTACCTGATTATTTTCCATGCTCCTTTTTCTATGTCAGAAAACGGAGAAGACTTATTTCAAAGCAATTGCTTTCAATAGTGTTCCTCTTCAAAAGCTAAAATCTACACATCCTGCATAAAAAAACGGGCTAAAGCCCGTTTCTATTGAATATTTTTTATTTCCCTTATTTTACTTTTTTCAGATCGAGATCATCGAAATCGAAGCTAAAGTCTGTAACATCTGAGATAGGCTTTAATCTTGCAGATTCTGCTTTTCCGGTTTCATCATAATCGAAAATAATGTAGGCATCGGCATCATAGCTTCTGTCGTCCCATTTGATGATGAATGAATTATTGGAATAAGGAAGCAGTTCCCCTTTCAGTCTTGGAGAATTTTTGCATGAAATTCTGTAGGTATTTCCCTGCTGTACAATTTCAACATCTCCAAACCATTGGTCATTATATTTTCCGGTGAACTGTTCTGCTTTTGGCTGAAGGTTTTTATCTTTTTTAAAGGCATCAGATTTAGCGAAAGCTTCTTTTTTCTGCTTGTCATATTCCAGGTTTACTTTTGACATTCTCTCACCATAGGTTTTCAGCCAGTTTCTGTCTGCCACGCCTAGATAAGAATCTTTAACAGTATTTGTAATCGTGTTGAAAGCGGCACCGGACTGCTGGTTGGTAAGTACAACAATTCCTAATTTCATATCAGGAATCAGGGTAAACTGGGTAACCGTCCCAATCAAACCGCCGGTATGCTGAATTTGTTTGTGACCTTTCACATCGCTTAGGAACCATCCCAATCCGTAGCCATAAAAGCTCGTGTCATAAGGATTTTTCATGGCAACTCTATCAGGAATCTGCAGACTCCATAACTGCTGAACATTCTTATCTGAAACAAGTTTCTTACCGTCTTTGGTCGTGAAATTATTTAAAAGACATTCTGCCCAAGTGGTCATATCTTTAATATTACTCATGATTCCGCCTGCTGCATTTCCGGTTTCATTCCAATCATGGGGAACTGCAATGGCTTTTCCGTCTACCGGAGCATGAGCATCAATCTTATTGGATATGGCTTTAGCTCTGTTGTAGCTTCCAAAACTGGAAGTCATTCCGACAGGTTTCATAATTCTTTGCTCTATAAATTCGGCCCAACTGAGTCCGGAAATCCTGTGGATCACTTCTCCTGCTATGATGAACATGATATTGTTATAGTCTAATGTTGTTCTGAAAGGGTTTTCAGGCTTCAGGTATCTTACATTGTGAACAATATCATTCACAGTCAGATTTCCGCCTTCCGGGAAAAACATCAGATCACCTTGCCCTAGTCCCAGTCCAGCTCGATGGGTAATCAGATCTTTAATGGTTATATTTTGTGAAACGTATGGATCATACATCTGGAATTCAGGGATGTATTTTGAAACTTTATCGTCCCAGTTCAGCTTTCCCTCATCGGCTAAAATAGCAAGTGCTGTACAGGTAAACCCTTTGGAATTGGATGCAATACCTACCAAAGTATTATCATCCATTGGCTGTTTGGTAGTAAGAGAACGCTGCCCGAAACCTTTGGAATAGATTACTTTTCCGTCTTTTATTATACCTACAGACATTCCCGGCACATCGAAAGTCTTTAAAGTATTCTGGATGAGCTCATCCATTTTTTTTTCTTCAACCTGGGCATTAAACAGGCCCACTGCCGCTAGAAAAAGTAGAAAAGAAAATTTCTGCTTCATTTTTTTAATTTTTTCAAATTTAATAAATATTCAATGATGCCTGTTTTATTACCTAAGTTTTATTTATTTAAGATTTACAAGATTCAATAAAATTTAAATCTTTCATAACTTTGCAGAAATATCAGATCTTCATGACCAAAATTCTCCTCCTTTCCGATTCTCATTCTTATATAGATGACCGTATTTTAGAATATGCTTCTCAGGCTGATGAAATATGGCATTGTGGTGATTTCGGAAGTATAGAAGTTATTGAAGAACTGGAAAAAATAAAGCCTTTAAAAGGTGTTTACGGAAATATAGATAATGCGAAGATCCGAGCTGAGTTTCCTGAGGTGAACCGTTTTTTCTGTGAGAATCTTGAGGTTCTGATGATCCATATCGGAGGTTATCCAGGAAAATATACGCCTTTAACCCATAAAGAGATTTCTGCAAAGGCTCCTAAACTATTTATTTCAGGGCATTCTCATATCCTGAAGGCTATGTTTGACCAGAAAAACAATTTGCTTCACCTAAATCCCGGTGCATGTGGTAAACAGGGATGGCACAAGATGAGAACAATGATGCGCTTCGTTGTGGAAGGTGATGAGATTAAGGATCTGGAGATCATTGAACTGGGGCCGAAAATTTAATTTTAAGAATAGATATGAAGATCGGAGACCAAGTTTCTGTAGTAGATGAAGATTTAAGCGGGATTATTACTTCCGTGAACGGAAATATTGTTGTTTTTAAGGACGAATATGGATTTACCTATCAATATCCGAAAGAAAAACTGGTTCCCAAAAATGCTGATCTTTATGAAAATATCAGGATTGTAAAAAAAGCAGAACCAAAGAAAATTATTTCCAAAAAACATCAGAAAAATCACATGGTTCTTGATCTTCACTTTGAAAACCTTGTAAAAAACCCCAGTGATTATGACAGTTTTGAAAGATTGTTCATTCAAAAAGCAAAGCTAACTGAAGTTCTGGATTTCTGCAGAAAGCATCATCTTAAGAGGCTTGAGATCGTTCACGGAATTGGCGACGGTACACTTCAGAGAATGGTCATGGATGTTTTACAAAGCCAGACAGATATCGATTTTTACAATAAGGAAATACTTCACCATCAATCGGGTGCGGTTATGATAGAATTTCACTAAATTTGCATCAATTGAAATATGAACGTACTTAATTTACTTTTTACCAAAGACGGATTAATCTGCCAGATTGCAAAGAACAAAAGCATCCTGGAGGAAAAGTCTTATTTCGTTACGGAAGAAACACCGGAGAATCTTATAGAAGATAAATTGGATGAAATTCTTCTGAAGCAGAGGTTTGAAGAGATCCACGTGATTTCTGCACTGAATCATTTTACGCTGATGCCGGAGGGGTTTTCGGAACATGAAGCAGGATTTGAACTGATTGCTTTCAATGCACCGGCCAATAAGGAAAAAGAAGAGCTGATGCTTTCTGTCAACAAAAAGTTTGGTGTACAGTTTTATTATACGTTCCCAAAAAATTTTTACAGGAAAATAAAAGAGCTGGCGGTTCCGGTGCATTTTAATTTTTCGGGAGAGAAGTTTTTAAACTCTATTAATAATAAGAATAATAAGGAAATTCATATCAATCTCTATCACAACCAGTGTGAATTTTTTGCCATTGATAGCAAGAAGGTGATTTTATACAACAATCTGGACGTGAATTCTGAGGTAGATTTTCTTTATTTCGTAATGTTTACACTAAGCAAAATAGGTTTCGGAATCAATGAAACTAATTTTTACGCTTATGGTGAAACTACGGAAAATGAAACTTTTATTTCCGAATTACAGAAATTCGTCAAGAATATGAGAATTGTTTTTGACAACGTTCCCAATAAGAATTTTATACTTAATTAGGTTGCAGGCTGCAGGTCAGAGGACTTATTCCCGAATATACTGACCTGTCGCCTGTAATCTGCGACCTAACAACTAAATAAATATGTTCAGAATAATCTCAGGTAAATGGAAAGCCAAGAAAATAGCCGCTCCCAAAAATTTTGATGTAAGACCTACAACGGATTTTGCGAAGGAAGCGCTTTTCAGCATCCTGGAAAATAAATATGATATGCAGTCGATATCCGTGCTCGATCTTTTTGCAGGCATCGGCTCCATTACTTTTGAATTCGGTTCAAGAGGATGCCAGGATATCACTTCAGTGGAAATGAATCCGAAACATACCAGTTTTATCAATTCTACGGCTTCAGAACTGGATATGTCAAAGCAGATCAATGTTCAGAGAGGCGATGTCTTCGACTGGCTTAAAAAATTCAGAAATAATAAGAGTTTCGAGATTGTATTTTCTGACGCTCCCTTTGAAATGGAAGAGAAGAAATACTATGAACTGCTGTCTTTGGTTCTGAACAATAAATATGTTAAACAGAATGGCATCCTGATCGTAGAACATCAAAGCAGAATGAAGCTGGAACATCCGAATTTAATAGACACCCGAAAGTACGGAAATGTAAGTTTCAGTTTTTTCGAAGCGAATAAAGAAGTTAATCAGGAAATTTAATTCCTGATTATTTTTTTTACGGAATAATCAGGTGCTGAAATACCCCAGTTGGTAATAGCTTCAAGTACCGGAAGCAAAGTCTTTCCGAAGTCCGTTAATGCATATTCAACTACCAAAGGTGGCTTTTCCGTAAAAACCTTTCTACTTATAATTCCATCATCCTCCATCTGTTTAAGCTGCAAGCTCAACGTCCTTTCCGTAATGGTAGGAATGGATTTTCTTAATTCATTATATCTTTTGGCACCATCAATTAAGTGGTGTAAAATGACTGCTTTCCATTTCCCGCCGATAAACCTCATGGTTACGCTGGTACAACAAGGATAAGATTTGTTATCTACTGTATACATTTATACTATCATTTTTAACCGTTATTGCAAAGGTAGTAAACTTAAATTACTTTTGTAACTATAAAAATGATAGTACAATAATTTATGAATTTTTTAGACCAGATGAAAAAGAGGTATACGGTAAAAAAGTATAATCCTCAAGCCAAGATCAGTGAAGAACAGATTGCAGAATTGAAAGAAATCCTTAATTTAAGCCCTTCTTCTATCAACAGCCAGCCATGGAATTTTATTTTTGTGAATAAGCCTGAACTAAAGGGGCAATTGGCAGAAGCATCTTATTTTAATAAGGAGAAAGTACTGGAAAGCAGTCATGTGATCGTATTCCAGGTATTGAAAGATCCCGCAGATTTTGAAAAACAGATTGAAGAAAATCTTCCCGAAGGTTCAGTTAGTTATTACAGAACCATGGTAAAGCCCAACGGAGAAGCTGCAATCAAATCATGGTTGGGACATCAGGTTTATCTGTCTTTGGGAATTCTCTTGTCGGCTTGTGCTGCCATGGGAATTGATTCTACCCCTATGGAAGGTATTGAAACAGATAAGTATAATGAAATCTTGAAAAATGATTCTTATGAAACGCTTTTCGCCGTTGCTATAGGAAAGAGAGCTGATAACGACAGTAACCACCCGGAAACTACTCCGAAAAGGAGACTGAAAAGAGAAATGGTTATTTTAGAATCCTAATAATCCTGAAATTTCCAATAAAAATAAAAGCTGTTTCTCAGGAAACAGCTTTATGTATTATAATACTTTTAGTTCTAAATCTATGGTCTTTCCGAAGAATTTCTTGGAAATCTTTTCAAAGTTTTTCGTGAGATCGGAAAGGTAAAAGTGATAATTCGGTTTTGGATTATTATCATTCAGAAGGTGGTATTTATCCAAAATGATCTTCAAATGATTGGCTACAATATTGGGAGAATCTATGACACGCACTCTGTTTCCATAATACTGTTTGATCTCATCGATCAGTAATGGATAATGGGTACAGCCAAGAATCAGCGTTTCGATATTTTTCAGCTTGCTATTGCTTAAATAATTATAAATGATGGCATGTGTAATCGGATGATTCTTAAACCCTTCCTCAATAGCAGGAACCAGCAAAGGTGTAGCCAGCTCATCCACTTTGATCCATTTATTCTGTTTTCTGATGCTTTTTTTGTACAGTCCTGAATTCACCGTAGCTTTTGTTGCAATTACCCCAACATTATTATGAATTTCATACGCTACTTTTTCAGCTACCGGATTAATAACATCTATAACAGGCACTTTTCCACTCACTGCCTGCATTACTTCGTTTAAAGCATTTGCTGTGGCCGTATTACAGGCTATTACAATGGCTTTACAGTTCTGCTGAAGCAGAAAATTGGTGATCTTGGTAGAATATTCTATAATTGCTTCTTTCGATTTCTCACCGTACGGAAGGTGTTTGGTATCTCCAAAATAAATCAGATCTTCATGAGGCAGAAGTCTTTTGATCTCTTTGGCTACAGTAAGCCCTCCCACCCCGCTGTCGAAAATACCGATCGGCTGGCTTGGCGAAAGATGTGAATAGTCTTGTTTTTTAGTTTTCAAGTGAGCTGAAATTTTATACAAAAATACGAAGATTTTTAGATTCTATATTCCTGATTTTACACTTTATTTAATAAGCGGAATGTATCAGAAATTAGACTTTATTTTAACAATATCACGTTTCGACTTCGCTCAGCATGACATCGCGAATACCATATCTAAACTTAATGTATAATTTAAAATTATGTTGAACAAGTTGAAGCATCCCTATTAGGGGGGCTTACTTAAACAATAAACAGGTCCGAAGCAATTCCATCAGCCATAAACCAGTGTTTTTCGGGTATTGTGAGATGATTATTTTCGATCACTAAAATATTTTCCTCTATTTTTGACTTTATTTCATGTTGAAAATGGTCAAGAATTCTTTCGGAAAATTTTTGATTAAGACTTTCAAGATCTACACCCCAAATCGTTCTAAGGCCAATCATGATCATTTCATTGAACTGATCTTCCTGTGAAAGGATCTCTTCTTCTTTGGCAAGAATTCCCGCACTCAGTTTTTTTATGTACTGCTGATTGTTGGCCACATTCCAGCTTCTGACATCAAAACCATTGTATGAATGAGCGGAAGGACCTATTCCCAGGTATTCCCTGTATTTCCAATAGGACGAATTATGCCTGGAATAAAAGCCTGGTTTTGCAAAATTGGAGACTTCATAATGATCAAATCCGTTATCTTTTAAGAAATCTGAAAGATAATAGAACTCTTTATTCTGTTCTTCTTCTTTAGGGCTTAATACTTTTCCTTTTGATATCCAGTTTTCCAAAGCCGTTTTGGGTTCTACGGTAAGTGCATACGATGAAATATGGGGTACTTCAAGGGCGATGGTTTTATTTAAATTTTCTTTCCAGATTTCCAGGTTGGATGTCGGTGAACCATAGATCAGGTCGATGCTTAAATTTTCAAAGCCGAAATCCTGTGCTCTTTTGATGGAACTTTCTGCTTCAGAAGCATTATGGGCCCGGTTCATCAGCTTAAGATCTTCTTCAAAAAAACTCTGGGTACCGATAGAAAGCCTGTTAACAGGTGTATTGGAAAGCTGTTTCAAAAATTGCTTATCCAGATCATCAGGATTTGCTTCTAAAGTGATCTCAATATCTTTATCAAAACTGAAAGATTTTAAAACCTCATCAATCAGAGAACTGATCTCATCCACTGAAAGAATAGATGGTGTTCCACCTCCAAAATACAATGACTTTAAATTTTTGTTCTGCAGCTCATTCTTTCTGAGCATGACCTCGGTTTTCATGGCACGGATCATTTCATCCTTAAAATTAAGGGACGTAGAAAAGTGAAAATTGCAGTAGCTGCATTTTTGTTTGCAGAATGGGATGTGAATGTATATCATAAAAAAAGCTCTGAAAATTTCAGAGCTCAAATTTATTTAAATTAATCAGATTAATATCTATATCCTCTATGATTAATAAAGTTATCGAAATTATACCCCAAACCGATCATGAAGCTGTTTCCTCCATAAGTTTGAATATCAGACATTCCGATATTATAGGTCGCCCCGATCATGAATTTATTGAATCTTACTTTAATAACAGGTGCCACCTGAAGCTGTTGGCTGTCGAATCTGTTCTGTACCGTTCTATAGCTTACTCCGGCAGAGAATGAATTGATATCATTAAAGAAAGTCGCCATTAAGTTATAGTCGATCATTCTTGTTGAATTCGTGTTCAGGTTAATTAATGCTGAAGGTGTTACATACATATTATCAGCAAAATGCCAGTCGTATCCTAAGTTTAAGAAAAATTTAATTGGTGAAGGCTCAATTCCGTTTACAATAGCCTTATCATTGCTTAGTGCGATATCGTTTACAGATACTCCTGCAAAGATATTTCTATAGGTAGCCGCAGCTCCGAAGTTGGCATAAGCCATGAAAATATTCCCTTCCTTTCCGATCAATAATGGATCGTAACCATCTTCAACATTCACTGAAGTATAGTCGAAGTTCATATTATAAAATGAAACACTAGTACCAAAAGAGAATTGATCTTTTCTTTCTCCCTCGCTGCTAAGTGGAATAAAGTATGAAGCACCCGCCGTGATTCCGCCTGCAGAAATAGGTCCGTTACTATCTCTGAAAATAGAGAGCCCTGCTCCCACTCTGTCGAAGATATTCCCGTTGATTCCTATAGACTGCGTATTTGGAGAATCGCTGAACTTGTCAAATTGTTTGTGATAATTAGCATTTAGCTGCACGTAGTCGGTCTTTCCGTACTGAGCTGGGTTGAACAGGAATTCACCATCCAAAAGGTACTGCTGATAGTATGGTAGTGATTCTTGTGCTTTGTATGCATTTGACAAAAGAGCTAAACATACGATAGCATATAGTTTTCTCATAACAAATCTTGATTTCAATTCAACAAATATAAAAAAATTCTCAA